>PVMK01128378.1_pt1 | contig 24563 bp, 29 predicted proteins | sample 1853481 | NCBI WGS metagenome assembly PVMK01 (sample SAMN08533507, study PRJNA380276) | Marine sediment metagenome, whole genome shotgun sequencing project.
CCCCTCTTGATCAGGGCACTGAAGTGAACCTGCACCTGCCGGCGCTGATACCCGAGGATTACCTGCCCGACATCAACAGCCGGCTGATTCTCTACAAAAGAATTGCCGCGGCCGCCAACGATGGGTGAACTGCGGGATTTGCAGGTGGAGATGATAGACCGCTTCGGCCTGTTGCCCGCAGCAAGTGGGCAACCTGTTCCAGGTATCGCGCCTGCGTCTGCGGGCCCAGGCCCTGGGCATTCGCGCCATTGATGCGGGGCCGGAGGGTGGCAGTATCGACTTCAAGCAAACAACGCGGGTGAATCCCCTAAGCCTGGTCAAACTTGTCCAGTCCGACCCCCTGTCCTATAAACTGGCCGGGGCGACACGACTGCGCTTCGAACAACACCTACCCGACACCCGGGGACCGCCAGCAGTATCTGGAAGAGCTGCTGGATTCTTTCGCCACCGATGCAGAAGAGGACGCCGCTTGATACATAAATCTACCTTATCGCCTTACTTGCGGGGCTGTCGCAACCCTGGCTGTGCTGCTGGCAGGCTCGGCATTCGCACAGGGTGATCGCTGGTGGCGGGTTGAGCTGTTGATATTCAGCCACGAGTCGGCGCAGGCCACCGAAAAATGGGAGCCGACCCCCAACCTGGCTTATCCCAGCGCAGCCCGTTTTCTGGTGGAGCCGGGGCGAGTCAAAGACAATCTGGCGCAGCACCATGCGTGACAGTGTGGTGGATAAATTTGGCCGGCAAATTCTGACCGTACTGCCCGAGCCCGGCGCGAACGGATCCACACAGAGCAGCAGCAACCAGCGCCTGCGCCTCCGGCGCAAACATACCACGCGGGACCCGAACACCCCGGCCATCGCCCATCGTCGACGGGCGTGCGACGAGCTCGCGCTCCCAACGCCGTTTATCGCCCTGCCCGGCACGCAACTGGAGTTTCGCGGCAAAGCGGCCTATATGCAGCGCACCGGCAAGTACCGCACCCTGTTCCACCAGACCTGGGTACAGCCCGTGGTCGATCAGGCCAGCGCCCTACCTGTCATCGTGGACAGATCCGGGTGATACCGGGGAATGGCCGCGCCTGCAGGGCAGTATCAAAATTTACCTGTCGCGTTACCTGCACCTGGAAACCAATCTCTGGCTGAATACCGCGGGGGAATTACCTGCCCGGCGTATGGCAGATGCCACCACCGCCCCTGGGGTCCCCCGTCGCTAATTATCGAGGGGTTGCCCGAACCGGAGCTGGACAGCCTTAGCGGCGACTGGGCCGGCTTACCCGGGCAGCCATCATCACTGCCTGAAGGTGTGGAAGGGACTGCCGTTACCCGGGGAAGACCCGGGTCCCGTTTATCCCTACCGACACGCCGTATTGCTGCAGCAGGAACGGCGTATGCGCAGCACGGAAGTACACTATATTGATCACCCCCTGTTGGGCGTGGTAGTCAAACTGACCCCCCTGACAGGGGTGGAACTCGAAGCCATGGCGCGGGCTGAAATGGGACCGCGCCCAGGCCACTCAAGCGCAGTAACGGCTGCTCAGCAATTGCCGCAATAGCTGCCTCACTACAATAGCCTCTCGCTGCAGAATTTCTCGCATCATGTGCAGGGAGATGGGCAGGTCGCCAAGCCCCGCGGCCGGATTCACCACCATGCACACGCAGGCATAGGCCAGCCCCAACTCGCGGGCCAGGGAAGCCTCCGGCATACCGGTCATGCCGACCACATCACAGCCATCGCGCGCCATGCGCCTGATTTCCGCCGCCGTCTCCAGGCGCGGGCCCTGGGTGACGCCGTGTACGCCGGACGCCTCATGGGAAATCCGGCTGGTATCCGCCACCGCGACCAGCGCCAGCCGCAATTCACGGTCATAGGGTTCGGTGAAGTCGATATGCATCAATTCACCGCTGGTGCCGTCATCGAAGCTGTGCTCTCGCCCCCAGGTGTAATCTATCACCTGGTCGGGGATCACCAGCCGACCCGGTCGCATGGATTCAGTGATACCGCCAACGGCGTTAATGGCAACAATATCGTCGACGCCCAGGGCGTGTAGCGCCCACATATTCGCCCGGTAGTTGATCAAATGCGGAGGGATCGCCCCGGGGCTGCCATGACGTTGCAGGAAAAACACGCGAGTGTCACCCAGCCTGCCCTCCTGTATGGCGCGTGAGGGCTCGCCAAAGGGCGTTTGGGGGCTGTGGGTCTGCACTATCTCCAGGCCCTCCAGTTCGTCTACGCCGGTACCCCCTATGATCGCCAGTTGCTTCATACGCCAGGCTCCGGTGAAACCCGCTCCACCTGCACGGTTGTGGTTGGAAAAGCGACATCCGCCCCATTGGCGTGAATGATACCCAGTATTTTCAACAGGACATCCTGCTTGATCCTGTGGAAGTCCACCCAGACGATAGTTTTGGTAAACGTGTAAACGAAAAAATCCATCGAGGAGGGGACCAAACGATACAAAATTGACAATCAGGGTGCGGGACCGGTCTATGTCCTCATGGTTTTCCAGCATCGTTCTCACCTGATCGACAATGGCCTCCATTTTATCCGCGTCCTGGTAGCGAATACCGATGGTCTCATAGATACGACGGTTGAACATGCGGGAGGGATTTTCCATCGATATCTGGCTGAATACCGCATTGGGCACATACAGTGGTCGCTGGTCGAAGGTGCGAATACGCGTCAGGCGCCAGCCGATATCCTCCACCGTGCCCTCAATTTGCTTGTCCGGCGAGCGAATCCAGTCGCCGCTGGTAAAAGGCCGATCCAGATAGATGCTGAGCCCGCCAAAGAAATTGGCCAGCAGGTCCTTGGCGGCAAAACCCACGGCGATGCCGCCGATGCCACCAAACGCCAGCAGGCCGGAGATGGTGACCCCGATGCTTTGCAATACCAGCAGGCCCGCCACCATCCACAGGGTGATCCGCGCCAGCTTCGCCGTGGCGCGCACTGTGGCCCTGTCGGCGGAAGCTGTGCGGCCGCGCTCTGCAGCCAGCATTTCCCGCTCGACACCGGCTATCAGGCGGTGCAGGAACCAGGCCAGCAGGAACACCAGGGCGGTATCATAAGCCTGCACCAAAGAGCCCTGCAGACCGGCAGCCAGGGGATATACCTCCAGGGCCAGATAGGCCACCAGCACCCACAGCACCACCCGAATCGGCGTTTCCAGTGCCGTGATAAGAATATCGTCCCAGCGCTGGGCGCTGGCTGTGGCAGCCCGGTGCAGACGCCGCACCACCACCCCCAGCAACAGGTGGGCGGCAGCGCCGCAGAGCAGCAACAAGGCCAGGGCAACGACCTGTGTGTCCAGTTTCAGATATTCACTTATGGGTGTTATGACCTGCGAAATAGTTTTCACGTCTAGTGCTCCAACCACCTGAATGAATGGTGAGTTCGCTCTTTTTAGACAATTTACTTCTGTCCAGAGCCTGTACTGTGCGAGATCGGATATATAAAACCCAGCGAGGGCTTAAGTCAACTCTTGAAGTCTATTGCAACTGCTTGATCTTTGTTGAAAAGATTCCTGGACATAAATTCTGTAATTTGCAGGCATTTTTTTATACCAATTTCACATAATGGACAGGTTTTTCCAGCGTGATATCTTCATTGACCCACTACCAAAAAAAGGTAAAGGTACAAGGCAATGAAAATGCTCAGTCCCGTCGTCGGCGGGTGGTACAAGGACTTGCAGACGGGAGGCCTGTTTGAAGTGGTCGACTGGGATCCATCCTCACTCACCATCGAACTGCAGTACCTGGACGGCGAGGTGTCTGAATACGACCTGGATGTCTGGCGAGAAATGCTGTTGCAGCGCGCCGAGCCACCTGAGGACTGGCGCGCCGCATTCGAGCTCGATGATGAGGACCTGCTGGATCCGGACCTGCCCATGCACCCACAGGACTGGGGCAATCCGCTGAACTTTATCGAACCGGACACGATGTACGGTGTAGAGGAATACTGACCGGGCATTGCGCCCCGCATATCCACTGTATATAATCACAGCACCTGTACAAATAAACAGAAGGTGCCCGTGATGGAAAAGCTTACTGCGCGTCAACAACAAGTGCTGGATATTGTCCGCCAACACATAAACGAAACAGGCTACCCGCCTACCCGCGCAGATATCGCCCGGGAACTGGGTTTCAAATCGGCCAATGCCGCCGAAGAACACCTCAAGGCCCTGGCTAGAAAGGGCGCAATTGAAATCATTCCCGGTGCCTCCCGTGGCATACGCCTGCCCCACAGCGCGGGTATTCCTATTGTGGGCCGTGTGGCAGCGGGTAACCCGGTGCTGGCCGAGGAAAATATTGAAGACTACTGCGACCTGTCCCCCAGCTTTTTCAAACCCCCGGCGGACTATTTCCTGCAGGTGCAGGGCGACAGCATGATCGAGGTGGGTATTTTTGACGGCGACCTGCTCGCGGTGCACAGTACGCCGGTGGCGAATAACGGGGATATCGTGGTGGCGCGTATCGACGACGAAGTGACGGTCAAACGCCTGCACAAGACCCGGCAGAAACACCGGGTGGAGTTGCTACCGGAAAATTCCAGCTACGAGCCAATTGTAGTGGATTTGCGCGAACAACAGTTTGCCATCGAGGGCCTTGGCGTAGGCGTACTGCGCCGCGGCAGCTAGTGCAGCGTGCGTGGAGCTTCCCAGGATGGGTCTCTTTCGGTTTCTCCCTGCTCGGCAATCATCGCTGCCGCCGCAATGCCAGCCTGTAGCATAGCTTTGGCGACTTCGAGTCCATTGTCCATCAGGTAGGCAAGGCTTTCATCGGAGAAGCTGATTCTCACCAGCGGTTCTGAATCATCATCCGCCCGTTGCAGGACAATTTCCCCATCTCCGAGATCGACAATTTCCAGTAGTGATGCAGGCACTCAATAGACCCCTGATTGTTGAAACTACGTGTTCATTCTAACAGTACTGCGATAAATACCCTAATATTCGTCCAGGGAGTCACTCATCCGGTCGAACAACGCTTGCAGATGGTTTATCCACTGTTGCGCTTGCTCACAACTGGCCGATTCAGGCGCGGCGACAGCGAGATTGCCCCGCAGGGGAGCGGCGCGACCAGCTACATCGCCCTCGGACAATAACTCGCTCAACCAACCGTCTGATTCCAGTTGTTGGAACTCTCGAATTTCCCCGGGAACAGCCCTGCCTGCGGCGATATCCGGCAAGCCGGCACAACCCCGTGGTGGATTCCCGCCCGCTTGCTCCGAGCCGCTGACCTCGAGCAGGAACCAGCCGTAGGCCCCGAGCACGTGTTCCCTGACAGCGGGTAGATAGGCCTGGGTCAGTGTCACCGCGGGAATATCCTGTTCGGCCAACGCCTGGCGCCAGCCCGCCAATTGAATTTTGGCCAGATACAAGTCGTGATTGGCCCGCGCCCGCGAGGAACTCATTTCTTTTTGCGGGGGCTTGGGGCCTTTTTACGGGGACTGGGGGCCTTTTTACGAGAGCTGGAGGCCCTGCTCTTCGCCTGCTCTTCCTGCCACTTGCCATTGTGGTAAAACGCCTTCCAGCCGGTGGCCTTGCCGTCATTTTCAGTCATCACGTACTGTTCTTTGGTCTTGCGACTGAAACGAATCTGGGCCGGATTGCCGTCACTATCGGCGGTCGGTGCGCTGAACAGGAAGGTGTACTTGGGATCGATCTCCGCTTTATGTGGCAGGATTTCGTTCACCAGGGGGGCGCGCGTCTCGCGATTGCGGGGGAACTGGCTGGCGGCCAGGAACAGGCCCGCCGCCCCATCGCGCAGAATGTAATGATCTTCGACCTTCACACACTCCAGCTCGGGCATGGGTACGGGATCCATCTTGGGCGGCGCGGCCTCGCCGCTGCGCAGCAGCTTGCGGGTGTTCTTGCAGTCTTCTGCCGTGCAACCGAAATACTTGCCAAATCGCCCGTTCTTGAGCTGCATTTGAGCACCGCACTTGTCGCATTCCAGAACCGGGCCCTCGTAGCCCTTGATCTTGAACTTACCGTGCTCCACTTCAAAACCGGGGCAATTCGGGTTGTCGCCGCATACATGCAGTTTGCGATCTTCATCGATAAGGTAGCTGTCCATGGCGGTATTACACAGCTTGCAATGGTGTTTGCTGCGCAACAAGCGGGATTCAGCCTCGTCGTCCGCATCCTCCCTGATCGCCTCGTCACCAGCTGTCAGGTTAATAGTGCGCTTACAGCGCTCCTTGGGCGGCAGGGCGTAACCGGAGCAGCCCAGAAACACCCCGGTGCTGGCGGTGCGCACCTGCATGTCCCTGCCGCAGTCGCTGCACTTGATATCCGTCATGGTCGGCTCGTTACGCTGCATGCCGACCGGCTCTGGTTCCCCGGCTTGTTCCAGCAGGGTGCTGAACTCAGCGTAAAATTGATCCAGTAACTCGTGCCATTCAAGTTTGCCCTGGGCCACCTCGTCCAGGTGCTCCTCCATAGAGGCGGTAAATCCGTAGTCCAGCAACTCGGCGAAGCTGGCCTGCAGGCGTTGGGTGACGATATCCCCCATTTTCTCCGCATAGAAGCGCTTGTTTTCCAGCCTCACGTAACCCCTGTCCTGAATTGTGGAGATAATGGACGCGTAGGTGGACGGACGGCCGATACTGCGTTTTTCCAGCTCGCGAACCAGGCTCGCCTCGCCATACCGCGGGGTCGGCCTGGTAAAATGCTGGGCCGAATCAACTTTGGCCAGATCGAGTACATCGCCTTCTTTCATGTCCGGCAGCATGGCGTCATCACCCTTGCGGCCCGCTGGTGACTGTACTGCGGTGTAACCGTCAAAGCGAATAATGCGCCCCTTGGCATTGAGCCGGTAGTCACCAGCGCTGACGGTAACCACTGTGGCGGTGTACTCGGCATCAGGCATCTGGCCGGCCACAAACTGGCGCCAGATAAGCTCGTACAGGCGCTCGGCGTCGCGTTCCATGCCCTTTAACAAGGCCTGGGAGACATTCACATCCGACGGCCTGATTGCTTCGTGTGCCTCTTGCGCACCCTCTTTGGATGAGAATCGCCTGGGACTCTCGGGCAGGTAGCGGGCGGAGAAGTTTTTCCCGATGTAGGCCCGGCACGACTCCACCGCCTCAGCACTGAGGTTGGTGGAGTCAGTACGCATATAGGTAATGTAGCCAGCCTCATACAAACGCTGGGCCAACATCATGGTTTTTTTCACACTGAAGCCCAGGCGTGTGCTGGCGGCCTGCTGCAGGGTGGAGGTAATAAAAGGCGCAGGCGCTTTTGAGCGGGTGGGCTTGTCCTCGCGCTTGCTCACCGCATAGGGTAACGCCTGCAACTCGGCAGCGGCAGCTGTGGCACTGGCCTCGTCCCCCGGGCGAAAGTTCTCACCCTTGTGTTTGCGCACCTGAAAGCGAATTTCATCGCCCTGCTGCGTACCCAGGTCTGTGTGAATCTCCCAGTATTCCTCAGGCACAAAGGCCCGTATTTCGCGCTCGCGCTCGACGATAAGGCGCACCGCCACGGATTGCACGCGACCGGCGGACAGCCCCCTGGCCACTTTTGCCCACAGCAGCGGTGACACCATGTAACCCACTACCCGGTCCAGGAAGCGGCGCGCCTGCTGGGCATTGACCCTGTCCTGATCCAGATGTGCGGGCTGCTCAAAGGCCTCGGTTATCGCCTTTTTGGTAATCTCATTGAATACCACCCGCTGATAACGTGAATCGTCCCCGCCGATGGCTTCCTTCAGGTGCCAGGCAATGGCCTCCCCCTCGCGGTCGAGGTCGGTTGCGAGGTAGATGGTGTCGGCGTTAGCGGCGAGTTTCCTCAGTTCATTGACGACTTTTTCCTTGCCCGGCAGTATTTCGTAAGTCGCTTTCCAGCCCTGCTCCGGGTCGATACCCATGCGCCGGATCAACTGCTTCCGGGCATTCTTTTTCTTGTACGCCGCCTTTTTACCCGGGGCCATTTTACGGGTCTTGGCCGCCTGTGCCGCACGCGCCTTGGGATCGGCCTTACTGCTGCTGCTACCGGCGGTAGGCAGATCCCGAATGTGTCCGACGCTGGATTTGACGATAAAATCGGGGCCCAGGTACTTATTGATGGTCTTGGCCTTGGCCGGCGATTCTACGATGACTAGTGATTTGCCCATATATTCCTGTGGTGCACTCGAAAAGTGACTGGCCGCCGGTCTGCCCGACACCCAAAAAAGTGGCATATATATGTCGCCAGCACGCTGCGGTCAAGAAAAATCGTTGTTTGTCAGTGCAACAATTGCCCCGCCCAGGCCTCCAGCACCTGCCTGATCCGCTCCACATCGTCCTCGGAACCGGACTCCTGCCAGTAGATACCGCAACTGGCCTCGGTGACACCGGCGGCAAGGATTCCCGCGGGCAGCTGCTGCAGTAAATCCGGCACGGGGGCCCGTCTATCGAGGCTATGCCAGCCCTCCTGGCCAACGATCCAGCTGGCGGGCGACACGGGCTCCCCGCGCCGCGGGCGCAGGCGCCTGCCATAATAAATAATGTCTCCACCAGCCGCCACGGCAGGCGGCTGGCGACCACTTTTTGCACCAGGCAGCGTGCGAAATTCAACGAACAGACCGTGTACAGCGGCATACTCTCGCAGGCGCGCGACCTTGCGCTGCCTTTTGCTGGGCATGAAGTGAGAAAGTGGCGCCAGAGCCAGGGCAATTATGAAAATTATCAGTAAATAAGTCACCAGCCAGGTCAATCCCCCAACTATCCGCGCACCAAGATACCCGAAATGGCATTGATCAGGTAAAATTCTATGCTATAAATGTCTGTACACGGTTTTTAAGGCGGAGTACCACCATGTCCCACTACACCAAAATCCTGATCGCGGTAGACCTCAGTGAAGAGTCTGCGCAGGTGGTCCGGCGCGGGCATGCCATTGCCGGGAACAACAGTACGGAACTGCACCTGATACATGTTATCGAGCCCCTGAGCTTCGCTTACGGGGGTGACATTCCCATGGATTTTTCCGGCATCCAGGATGAAATCCAACAGCAGGCGACGCAACAGCTGAAACGCTTTGCCGAGGCCAACGGCATAGACGAAGAACACCAGCACATTATCCTGGGCAGACCGGAAGTGGAGATACACGCAACCGCCGAAGAACTGGGCGCCGACCTCATCGTGGTGGGCAGCCATGGCCGCTATGGCCTTGCCCTGCTAATGGGCTCTACCGCCAACGGCGTCCTGCACGGCGCCAGTTGTGACGTGCTCGCTGTACGGGTGGGCAAGCACAAATAAAGTCGCTATATCGCGCTCAGGACGCCAGGAACTCCTCCAGTTGTGACTGTGAAAATGGCCAGTTGAGATCCCTGCCATCGGGGTGCCGCAAGACCGGAATCAGCAGCCCGTAACGCTCGAATAATCTATCTGATTCACTGATATCCACCTTGTCAAACTCAAAGGCCGTGGCCACCTGTTTTTGCGACTGCTGTTTTTGGGACTGCTGGTGTACCTGCAACATCTGCTCGGCAATTTCGCAAAGATGACAGGCGGACGTGCCATAGAGAGTCAACCGCATCAAAAATGTGCCCTCAGTGAGTGATTTAACCTGCCCGGCACACGGATGCGCCCCAGACTGCATAAAACCGCTTTCAATGAGACTTGAATTGCGACAGTAGCAAGCGTTAATATGCCCGAGCAAGTTTAATAATATAAACCACTTTCGGCTCGAATGCTCCCGTACCGGGTCGCGCGGTTCGATTGCAATCTGCGGAGTAATCAAGTGGCGCTTTTTTCACAACCCACGGCACGAGCACTGGCTATCCTGGACCTGTTGATGGCCAATCCACAACAGGCCTTCGGGCTGACCGAGATGACCCGGCGCCTCAATTTAAACAAGGCCACCTGCCACGCCATACTCACCACCATGGCCAAATACGGCTTTCTGGTGCAACACCCCAAGACCAAGGCTTACCGCCTGGGCCCGTCGATAATTGCCGCGGGTAATGCCGCCTTCGCACAATTCCCGGTACTGGAATACGCACGCCCGGAGTTGGAGGCCCTGCAAAACGACCTTGGCATCGGTTTTGCGGTGACCGGGCGCTCCAAGCTGCACCAGGTCCTGTTGGCTCTTTATGGCCGTGCCACACCCCTGATCGACTCTTTTCAACTCGGCCTGCGCCTGCCCAATACCGCGCCGGTTGCCGCCTGCTTTACCGCCTTTTCTCCAGCCAAATACCTGGAGGCCTGGCTCACCAGAGCCCATGAGTCTCGCGACGGCTACAACGAGAAGCTGGACCAGAAACTGCGTGTATCACTCATCGCCATCCGCGCCAGGGGCTATGAAGTCACCCTGAAAACAAAGGCTGAAGCCGAGCTCACCCGGGAACTGGGACGCATTCACCACTCCTGGAGCCTGACCGAACTCGAAGAGGCCACGAACAAGTACCAGCACGACCTGTGCGACGAATACTATCACCTGGATCGGATAGACCCCAAAGCCCGCTATGAGGTCAGCACCATCGCGGTTCCTGTCTTTGTCTACAAAAAAGTGCCTGTCATGTGCTTCGTCGCGGGCTCCTTTGACAAGCCGATCAGCGGCGCCCAGATTGAAGAAATCGCCGCGCGTATGCAGGCCTCTGCCGACCGGGTCACGGATCTTGCCAGCGGCAAGGAAAAACTCACTTAGTCCAGCGCACCAGAGCCGGCCTCACCTGCCAACTCGATAAACACGGGTAAGCCATGCCTGAACACAGCAGCTACGAGGATAAAAAAGCATTCTTCAGCCGGGTGCTCACCGTGTATGGCCGCAAACCCGTGCTGGAAGCGTTGCGCGATGACAACTTGCAGTGCCACGCCCTGCACCTGGCGCACAGTAACCGCGAAGCGGGCATTATCGCCCAGATAAGACAGGAGGCTGAGTCTCGCGGCGTACCCGTAAAGCAGCACAGCAGAGAAGAGCTGGCGCGACTTTCAAAAAACGGCAAGCAGGACCAGGGCGTGGCGGTCGATATCGTGTGCGGGGCTTTCAGGACGCTGGATCAATATCTGGGATCACTGCACAACCTGCCGCCGCAGCGCTTGCTGGCGCTGGATAGCATCAGTAATCCGCAAAACCTCGGCATGATCATCCGCTCCGCCACGGCGGGACAAATAGACGCTATCATCTGGTCGCGCAAGGGCAACGCGGCGCTGGGTCCGCTGGCAATAAAAGCCAGTGCCGGCACACTCTACAGGGCGCCGCTACTGTTGTGCCCGGCGCTACCCGAGGCGCTGCGTGAGTGTCGGGCACAGGGTATGGAAATCTGCACACTGACGGCGGATGCGCGCCTGTCACTGTTCGAACACCGCCCCCGGGGCCACTGTATTTATGTCTTGGGTAACGAAACTGACGGGGTTTCAACGGCGATCAGCCGCCTGGCGGACACTGCGTTGAGTATTCCCATGAACAACGGCGTGGAATCACTGAATGTGGCTATTACGGCGAGCCTTATCGCGTATGCCGGCTATCTTGGCAGCTGAGGGAACCGCCTATCTGGAAAGGTAGGCCATGCCCTCTTCCAGGCCTTTGAGAGTGAGCGGATACATATGCCCCTCCAGTAACTGGTGGGCAATCGAAACCGACTGGGTGTACTGCCATTCCTCCTCAGGGACCGGGTTGATCCAGATGACCTTGTCGTAGACCTCCTGCAAACGCCGCATCCACACTTCCCCGGACTCGTCATTCCAGTGCTCCACCGAGCCACCTGGCTGGACGATTTCATAGGGTGACATGGAGGCGTCCCCGACAAATACCACTTTGTAGTCGCGGCTGTACTTGTGCAGGATATCCAGCAGGGGGGTGCGCTCGTTATGGCGGCGGATATTGTTGCGCCACACACTTTCGTAGAGGAAATTGTGGAAGTAAAAATACTCCATGTGCTTGAACTCGGTGCGAGCAGCCGAGAAAAGCTCCTGGCAAACCTTCACATGCGGGTCCATGGAGCCACCCACATCGAAAAACAACAGCACTTTCACCGCATTGTGCCGCTCTGGCACCATCTTGATATCCAGCAGGCCGGCATTGCGTGCGGTGGAACTGATGGTGTCGTCCAGGTCCAGTTCCTCCGCCGCGCCGGTGCGGGCGAATTTGCGCAGGCGGCGCATGGCCACCTTGATGTTGCGGGTACCCAACTCCACACTGTCGTCCAGGTTTTTGAACTCGCGCTTGTCCCAGACCTTCACCGCCCTCTTATTGCGGCCATTGGGGCCCACCCTGATTCCTTCAGGATGATAGCCTTCCTGCCCAAACGGCGAGGTACCACCCGTACCAATCCATTTACTGCCGCCCTGGTGGCGTTCTTTTTGTTCTTCCAGGCGTTTTTTGAACTCTTCGATCAGTTTCTCCAGGCCGCCCAGAGACTCGATTTTGGCTTTTTCCTCTTCGCTCAGGTTCTTCAGGAACTCGGAGCGCAGCCAGTCGTCGGGGATCAGGGCCTCGATGACATCATCCAGCGCTTCCAGGTCCTTGAAGTGCAGCCCGAAGGCCTTGTCGAAGCGGTCGAAGTACTTTTCATCCTTTACCATGCAGGTTCGGCTGAAATAGTAAAACTCATCCATATCAGCGAACGCTATATGCTGTTTCAGCCCTTCCATAAGGTCCAGCAGCTCCCGGGTGGTCACCGGGACACCCGCATCTCTGAGACCCTGGAAGAAGTTGATTAGCATACGTTACCTGGTCTCACGGCGATGCATGAAGGCCAGGCGCTCCAGCAGGTGAACGTCCTGCTCACTCTTCAACAGGGCACCGTACAGGGGCGGTATCGCCTTTCTGTGATCACGGTCCTTGAGGATCTCGTCGGGAATATCGTCCGCCATCAGCAACTTGAGCCAGTCGATCAACTCTGATGTGGACGGCTTCTTCTTGAGGCCGGGAATAGAGCGTACGTCGAAGAATACCTCCATCGCTTCCTGCACCAGCTCCTTTGCTATATCCGGGTGGTGCACTTCGATAATCTCACGCATGGTGTCGCGGTCGGGGAAATTGATATAGTGAAAGAAACAGCGGCGCAGGAAGGCGTCCGGCAGTTCCTTTTCATTGTTGCTGGTGATAATGATGATGGGACGTTTTCTGGCCTTGATGGTCTCGCCGGTCTCGTAGACGAAGAACTCCATACGGTCCAGCTCTACCAGCAGATCGTTGGGGAACTCTATATCGGCCTTGTCCACCTCGTCGATCAACAGCACCACTTGCTCGTCGGAGTCAAACGCTTCCCACAACTTGCCGCGCTTGATGTAATTGGCGATATCGTGGACTTTTTCATCACCCAACTGGGAATCGCGCAGGCGCGAGACGGCATCGTACTCGTACAGGCCCTGCTGCGCCTTGGTGGTTGATTTGATATGCCACTGGATCAGGCGTTTACCCAGTCCCAGCGCCACTTCTTCGGCCAGCATGGTCTTGCCGGTACCCGGCTCGCCCTTGATCAACAGCGGGCGCTCCAGCGTTACCGCCGCATTGACCGCCATGCGCAAATCATCGGTGGCGATATATCGTTCAGTCCCTTGGAATTTCATAGTCTACTCATTACTTGTTCACAGTACGAAAGGCGCACAGACTACAGATTGCAGCCCGGCTTATCAATATTGATCGCTCAGGATGGCGATCTTGCTTGAGCTGCTTGAGCTGACTGCACCGGCTTTTCCGGGCGGGCATTTCTCGGGCCGCGCCCGCGCAATACTGTCAGGCCCAGCAACAATGCCAGCGCCACCGCCAGCGCGGACATAAAGCCCAGTGGCCGCAGCGCGTGCTCTGCGGCCTCGAAACCATCGGTAAGCAGCTGAAAGCTAGCGACTATCAGGGCCGGCGCCAGGGTTTCTACGCCGTCCTTCGGATAGGCCGGCGTAAGCAGCAACGCGGCGCCCAGCAATACCACCAGCGCCACCCAGCCAGCTCGCCAGTGCCGCCCCAACCACCAGGCCAGGTACAGCAACATGACACAAGCCGCACCAACGTAGGCATAGATCGCAGTAAGATAAGAACTTTCACTTAACACTGATTCTCTCCTATTCCACCCATTTTACGATGTGCTCATCGAAACCGTCAGGGTGAACATATTCATCTGAAATCGCGCGGCCGCGAATCGATACCCCGGCCTGGTGCACCGTATTGGCGTCTCCGCTCACCAGTGGGTGCCACTGGGGCAGCCGCTGCCCGTTGGCACGCAGGCGATAGGCACAGGTAGTGGGCAGCCAGTCCAGGGTATGCACGTCCTCTGCTCGCAATTGTATACAGTGGGGCACCAGCACTGAGCGACGGGCATAGTCGGTGCAGCGGCAGGTTTGTTCATCCAGATAACGACAGCGCACCTTGGTGTAGAACACCTCGCCACTGTCTTCATCTTTCAGCTTGTGCAGGCAACACTTGGCACAACCATCGCAAAGGGCCTCCCACTCGGTCTCGTTCAGCTCCGCCAGTGGCTTGTCGTGCCACCAGTCAGCCACCGGATCCGTCCCGGCGCAACAGCTGCGCAGCCGTGGGCGGCATCTGCAGGTAGAAGCCCTTTTCGGCGATATCCGCCAACACCTCGGCGGTGTCGGCCCTGGCCAGTTTGCGCTGTGGGTCGAGCACCAGGGTCATAACGGCTTGCGGCTCCCCGAACTGGGTCATCAATACTTCCGGCACATCTACCAGCCCGCGTGCTTTGTCCACGTACAGGTACATCTCCTCCTTGCGCGGGCTTTTGAACACCTGGCATAACAGTTTCATCAGGCGGTTCCGTCCAAAAATCGCCGCAGCGGCCCTATCACCAGTTCATTGCGCCAGCCCTGCCAGTGGACGGGGACACTCAGTGCATCCCCGGCCGCCTCGCGTAACAGCAACTCATAGTCCTTGCTCTGCAACAAAATCTCAGGCGCCATTGCCAGTTCCTCCGCGATGACGCGAACCTTTGCCCTCAGTTTTTTAACCTGGTCTCGCTGCCTGGCATCCAGAGGTCCGGGCAGGACCTGTGGCAGCTCGTCGTCAGGCACGGCGCGCTGTCCGGCCAATACGCCCAATAACGCCTCCCCGTAACGACGCAGGGCCGGAGGTGGCAAATCGACCCCGGCTTTCAACTCGGCCCAGTTCTGCGGATCCTGCTGGGCCAGTGCCAGGCAGGCCTTGTCGTCGATAATCCAGCTGCGCGGCTTGTCCCTGCTGCGCGCGGTTTGCTCCCGCCAGGCGCAGACCGCCGCCAGAGAACCCAGTTGGCGGGAATTCAACTTCCAGGCCGTCTTGATCCGTTTGTGGTAGTCAATAACGGCGGTACCCAGAGCGCCCATGGCGTCCCGCCCATCCGACAGCACCCAGCCCTGTTTGCCCTGCTGTTCACACTGTTTATGCAATTCCCGCCATACGGGCAATAGCCAGGTCACATCCAGCGCCGCATATTCACACTGTGATTCACTCAGGGGCCGCTGTAACCAGTCGGAACGGGTTTCCCCCTTGGGCAGGTCTATATCGCAGATCGCGTGAACCAGGGCGCGATAGCCCAGACCAAAGCCGCGACCGACCATGGCCGCCGCGCGCTGTGTATCGAATAAGGGCTGGGGTAACACACCCAGCCAGTTCTGAAAAACTTCCATGTCCTCACTGGCTGAATGCAGCACCTTGACCACAGCGGGATCGGTAAAAAGCTCAACCAGAGGCGTCGGATCTTCGATCGTCAGCGGATCAATCAACCAGGCCGTATCACTATCGCCCCCCTCCCTGGCAAAACACAGCTGCACCAGGGCGACCTGTGGATAAAAGGTGTTGCGACGCATAAATTCAGTATCGACGATCACCGCCTCACTGCCCGCGCCTTGCGCCAATACCTGCTGTAGAGCCTCATCCGACTCGATAAGTTGCCAATCCATAAATTATTGCTCCATTGGCCGGCGGCCAGTCAGGGCGTGGGCCAGGGTGGTGCCGTCCACGTACTCCAGTTCACCGCCCAGCGGTACGCCGTGGGCGATGCGTGACACCCTGACACCCTCCGGTTTAAGCATGTCAGTCAGGTAGTAGGCGGTGGCCTCTCCCTCCACGGTTGGGTTAGTGGCCACAATAACTTCCTTAATACCTTCGTCGACGATCCGTTGGTGTAATTTTTCCAGGCCAATCTCCGCCGGGCCAATGCCATCTATAGGCGACAAGTGCCCCATCAACACGAAATAAATGCCAGTAAAGCTGCCACTCATCTCCACTGCCAGCACGTCGGCGGGCGTCTCTACAACACATATGGTGGTGGTATCACGCTTTGGATTGGAGCAGATTTCACAGATATCCAGCTCGGTAAAGTTGCGACAGAGGTTGCAGTGATCCACCCGCTCAACCGCTTCGCGCAGGGCCACCGACAAGGCCACGGCCCCCTCCCTGTCCCGCTCCAGCAGGTGCAGGGTCATACGCTGGGCCGACTTGGGGCCGACTCCCGGCAGGCAGCGCAGGGCGTCGATGAGGTTTTGTATCGCGGGGCTAAAATTCATGGCGGGTATAGCGGTAAATCAAAAGGGCATCTTGAAACCGGCGGGCAGATTAAGGCCCGAGGCGAGCCCGGACATGGCATCCCGGTTATGGGCCTCAACTTTACGCACCGCGTCATTGACCGCGGCGGCCAGCAGATCTTCCAGCACTTCCTTGTCTTCCTCAAGGACGGCATCATCTATCGACACGCGCTTGATATCGTGTCGCCCGGTCATGATCACGGTGACCAGACCGGCGCCGGATTCACCGCGCACCTCAGCGTTAGCCAGTTCTTCCTGCGCCTTTTGCATATCGGCTTGCATTTTCTGCGCCTGCTGCATCAGGTCTGAAATACTTCCCTTCATCTTTATTCCTCAATATTCCTGTTCACGCTTCAAACATCGGTTGGCACTAAATATCCGTTGGCACTGCTAAATATCCGTTGGCACCGCTAAATATCCGTTGGCACTATAGACGACCGGTCCAACTCCCCATCGAAGCGTGCAATCAATTTCTGTAATTGCGGGTCACCCTCAATGGACGCAACCGCTTCGCGCTGTCTCTCCTGTGCCAGGCGCGCCTGGCGCATCGCCGGTGTCTCTCGCTGCACATCACCCGGAACTATACAGACTGACAGCGGGTGCCCGAAGTAGTTCTCCAGCGCCAGGCGGATCTTGTCGTTGTGGCTGTCGTTAAACAAGGAGGCGTTTCCTGCGTCCAGGACAAACTCCAGGGCGCCGTTGTCGTTACTGCGCAGGTCACAGTGAGAGGCGATATTATAGACAATGCCGAGCAGGCCCAGCGACTCCAGCAATTGCGGCCAGTTTGCCGGAATGAGGTCAGCCAGTGCGATGGCTCCCGCGGGCATGATTGGCGCTTGCTCAACTGACTTAGACACAACTGGCTCAGGCACAACCGGTATAGGCAAAACCGGTATAGGTTCAACCGGTATGGGTTCAACAGGTGCAGGTCTAACCGGGCGGGACTCTACAGGTGTCGACTCAAGCGGCGCTACAGCTGGCTGCGGCACCTCATGGGGCTTTTTTGCCTGGGTACCGACCTCCACCGCGGCGCTGGGCTGTTCTTGCTGCACCAAGGCCTGTAAATCCTCCGGCCCGAGGCTTTCGTCGATGACCGCCGCGGGGCGAAAGGCCAGCATGCGCAACAGGATCATTTCAAAACCGCCCCGTGGATCGGGCGCCAGGCCGATATCCCGCTTGCCGTTCAGGGCAATCTGGTAGAACAGCTGGGCATCCTCGGCGGTAATAGCACTGGCAATCTGCCCTACCCGCTCGGCATCTCCCCAACTGTTATCAATAGCGTCGGGCACCACCTGGGCCATGGCCACCCGGTGGATCAATGACAGAAGCTCATCCAGGCCACCCTCGAAATCCGGTGCGTGCTCGCCCATGTGTGCCACAACATCCAACAGCCTGGTCGGCTCCCCTTCACACAGAGCCTCCAACAGCTGGTAAATAAAACTGAGATCCACGCTGCCCAACATGCTGCGCACATCAGCTTCATCGACTTTGCCGGAGCCGAAGGCGATCGCCTGGTCGGTAAGGCTCAGGGCGTCGCGCATACTCCCGGCGGCGGCCCGGCCAAGCAGCCACAGGGCGGGCTCTTCGAAACTGACCATCTCCTGCTCCAGCACCTTGCCCAGATGCCCCACAATCTGCTCCGGGGGCATATTTTTCAGATTGAACTGCAGGCAGCGCGACAGCACGGTGGCCGGCAGTTTTTGCGGGTCTGTGGTGGCCAGCAGGAATTTAACGTGAGGTGGCGGCTCCTCCAGGGTCTTGAGCAGGGCATTGAAACTGTGGGTGGACAGCATGTGCACCTCATCTATCAGGTACACCTTATAGCGCGAGTGGGTGGGCGCATATTGCACATTTTCCAACAGCTCCCGGGTATCCTCCACCTTGGTGCGCGATGCGGCGTCCACCTCCAGCAGGTCCACACTGCGCCCCTCGGCGATTTCCAGGCAGGAAGAGCACTCACCGCAGGGCTCAGAGCTGACGCCCTGTTCACAATTGAGGCATTTGGCCAGGATTCTGGCGATGGTGGTCTTGCCGACGCCCCGTGTACCGGTAAACAGGTAGGCGTGGTGCAGCCGGTCGTGATCCAGGGCATTCACCAGTGCCTGCAGCACATGCTCCTGCCCGACCATCTCCCGGAAATTCTTGGGTCGCCACTTGCGTGCCAGCACCTGATAGGACATGAATGGATTGCCTTACAATATACAAAGGAAGCTAGGATACACCAGCCGCGGGTGGACATAAAACATGAGAGTATAATGAATTGCTGCCAACCTCCCTCTGGGCGGCAACATACTTTCGCATAGACGACTCTAAGCTTTCACCTGGTCGCCCCTACAAAAGCACAATCTAGAGACCGGAGCCACACCCAGTAAATTGCATTAAGTCATTGCCAGATCCTTTCCAGTGATGTGCTATACTTTTTTTGAGATAAACTAACGTGATATATTATTCCATTTTGGATTCACGATGAGTGTCGCTGAAAAAGTAAGGGTTGCATTCAGGCACATCCCTCCTGGAGGGGTGATTGCCAGTGCAGAATTACACCGGCTGTCCGAAGACAGCACGCAGGTGGACAAAGCCGTGTCTCGACTTTATAACGAGGCGGGACTGCACAAGATTCGTAATGGGCTTTATTACAGACCTGTTTTCAGCCAGTATTTTGGGGGCTTGCCGCCCAAAGATAGTACGGTTTTGAAATCTGTCAAAAAACAATATAACGCCATATTAGTACCCTCCGGGGCGCTGGCGGCCTATCAGCTGGGCGTTATCGCGCGGGCACCCGATGAAAGGGTATACCATACCAACAGACGTATTGCTTCTATTTCAGTAGGCAACTGTCGACTCAAGTTTCGCCAGGTACAGGGTAAAAAACTTCACTCTGCCAGCGCTAAGCTCGTCACCTTGCTGACAGCAATCGAGTATCTGTTCAAGGAGCAGGTCGAGCTGAATAACTTGCAGCGTCAGTCAATAAAAAGGCAGTTGCAGCAGTATCCCGTTGCGACCATCGAAAAAGCGATTACACAGTGGCCCCGCTGGTCAAGAGAGGAAATAGCACCCTATACAGCACCCTCTATGGAACGCTACATCACGGGTATCAGCGCATTCAATATACCCTACCAGGGGCAACTGGCGGACTGGCACCAAATGGGTATGCTGGCAAACAGGAAGTTTCAAATTGCCGGAACAAACTACCATAGCGCACCCGGGCTTAGCCCGGATGAGTTATTTGATTGCTCGGATTTTTTGGACAAGCATTCAGTGTCTTTACACCTCGCCTTATGCGCAAAGCCACCACGGGCAATCAAGGACATTTTGTATACCAATATTTTTATTAAAAATCGCTACCCCGAGGTTTTAGATCTTGATCAGTACCTTCTGTCCCTTTCAAATCACGAGATGAATACCTGTGTTGATCAGTTGCGACCTTTTGCAAATCAACAACAGTTAAACCGGCTAAACCAATGGTTGATAGATAATGACATACACTGAAGAGCAGCAAATAGAACACGAACTGGTCATGAAAACCCTCTGCCAGGGCTTCCGCAAAAAAGCGCTACCGATGGTGCTAAAGGGAGGGACGGCCCTTAAGCTCTGCTACGGATTAGACCGCTTTAGTGAAGACCTGGACTTTGATTCAATAAAGCCGCTCAACCTTGAGCATTCGATAGAGGACATATTTACCCAACTGGGTAAAAACCGTGCGAAATTCCGGCACCCGAATATTACGCTCACAAAAAAAACTGACACTGTTCGCCGCTATCGCGTCACCTATGGGGATAACATTAACCTGAAAATCGAAACCTCTTTAAGAGACACACCCGATGACAAAGACATCATTGAACTCAACGGAATTTTAACCTACAAAGTTTCCGTACTTATCAAACAAAAGTTGCGCGCTCTTCAGGGCAGGACAACAGCAAGGGATTTACACGCTGTAGTTTTTCTCTATGACAATTTCTACAATGATTTTGGGGACACTCAAAAGGCCACAATAACTGACCTGTATAATGCCCAGGATTCGGTGCTGGAGCGTTTTAATCCCGCTTACAGCGAAGACTCTGTCTTAACAACGGCGGACCTCCTTACAGACTTAATGAATTTAATTGAACTGGTGGAATCTCATAAATAGCAACTGTGGATACGGCGCAGATATGTCGAAATCACAGATTAGCACCGCATCTATTAGATCATCTCCTATCTGCTTTCCAAGCCAGAATACCGGGCATACATCAGCGAGACATATTCAAGTAGCTACATATTAATCGGCTATTTGAGCGGAGGGTTACTGATTATACGGCACGATCGGCTGTGGATTAAAAAACTCCAGAATACTTTCGCGTTGAGCCATGGCATCACGATAACCGAGGTCAATCAACTCTTTACAAAAGGCTTTTTCAAACAATAAATAACTCGCCAGGCTGGCACCGCCGCCTTTTTCTGTTGCCCCGATTACCCTCATCGCCAGCCGCATCGCTCTCGGTAAATCCTTGACATGTTTCGCCGCAATCTCGTCGAACTCCATACTCGGGTAAATCACCAGTAAGTCGATGGTACGCATATCCCCAGGCGGGTTGTGAGGGCTTTCATTTTGAGCGTACGCAACAAGGTCATTCACTGTTACCAGCGTGTCGATATCATGCTCCAGACTATCGATAAACGCACTGTTGAAAATATGGCCTATCATTTGCGCCAGTGACGGGGAATGCCCTTCCTGTTCCCGCCGTGTCACATGGCTTGCATTGCCACTCACACCTATGACTAACACGCGATCGGCGCCCATACGAATAACAGGGCTTATTGGCGCAAGTTGGCGCAGTGCGCCATCGCCAAAATATTCCCGGCTGATTTGTTCAGCGGGCAGCAGAGCGGGAATCGCGGAAGAGCCCAGGATATGACTGACATTCAAGCTGGTAGGCACGCCCACGCTACGCCCATTACGCCATTTTTCCATAGCGGGCAGGCCCTGGAAAAAAGTGACACTTTCTCCGGAGCTGTACCCTGTGGCAGAGACACCCACCGCATCCAGGTAACCCTTATCAATACGTTTCTGAATATTCCTGAATTGGATCGACTGGTTTAACAATTCCCGCAGCGGGTCATTATTGAGCAGTGACAGGGGGCGAGTACGGCCAATACCCTGATTGAACAACGAGCCCAGCAAGCGCCCCAGGCCACTGAGTAAATCCCAACCCCCTGCCTTATAGACTTGATCAACGTGCAGTGAACTCCAGATTTTCTCGACTTTCTTTACTGCCAGGCGAAAATTATTCGCCGAGGCGGCCAGCGCCACTGCATTGACAGCACCAGCGGAAGTTCCACTGATAATGGAAAATGGATTGTGGGCATTCTTTGCGTGCAAATCGGCAATGGCTTTGAGCACACCCACCTGATAAGCACCTCGAGCGCCGCCCCCGGAAAGAACCAGTGCAGGTTTCATTTGGTATTTTTATGGTTGAGTATCTTTTGAAGTATAATCCAGCAGACACAGAATTTCACTGTGTACAGTGTGCGCAAAAGACCAATTAATTACCAAAAATGCGGCCTGTTATACGAGCCACTATGTGACGCGCCTGGCGAGCGCGTATTCGGTTACAATTCATGCCACATACCGGGCGTGTGAGAGAATCTCAATGAGAGATGTATGCCTGACTGATACACGGCATTAAATAATGTACAGAAAACTGAATGTCATTCGCTCAAGTATGGTGCCACTCACCATGCCCCTGGCTATGATTGCCGCACTGCCGGTTCTGCTGCTCACCGGATCCAGACGTAAAACCATTAATTTCGCCACCGCGCTTTGGGCCGATATGACCTGCAAGTTGATCGGCCTGAAAGTGCAGGTCACTGGAGAAGAACACCTTCAGGCTCCCCGACCGGCGGTATTTATTTTAAACCACCAGAGCAATGCCGACGGCTTCCTTGTCGCCAAATTGATACGCCGGGATATCGCCTACCTGGGTAAAGCGGAGCTTACCAGGTGGCGCATAAGGTCACGGCTAATGCAGTTTGCCGGCCTGATTCTCGTAGATCGCGACAATCCCGCCGCTGCCAGCAACGCGATGCAGGCACTGACCAATGCAGTACGCAAAGACGGACTCTCCGCTGCGATATTCCCCGAGGGTAGACGAAGTCATTCGACCACGCTCCTTCAATTCAAAAAAGGCGCTTTCCTGATTGCACTGCGAGCTCGGGTTCCCATCATACCAATCGTGATCCACAATTCGATTGATGCCCAGCCCCGGGGTGAGACGCTTTTCCTTCCCGCCACCGTCAAAATCGATGTATTGCCCCCCGTTGATACCAGCAAATGGAAGATAAAAGCACTCGATCAGCACATGGCGGATGTTGTTGGCCAGTTCCAGGTGGTTTTGGGCCAATCGTAGGCCTCTTATGCCGGCAAAAAAGTGCTCGCTTATGCCTTCGGAACAAATGCATAGCTTGAATCTACAGGCAAAAAAAAATCTGGCCACTACGCCAGACGGTTGATGCCGGGGCCAAATGACTCATTATTAGCCAGCTCACAGCTACCGCTCCGGTTTCACGCTATGCCTTGTCCCACAATGTGGTTATTCCGCCAGGCCCTGACTGACGAGGACAAGGCGGGTCGAGAGCAATTCATGGCCTGGTGCCGGGAAATCGGTTGTGAAGTCAGGCTGGATGCCATCGGCAATATCTTCGCGCGCAGAGCCGGTAGCGATAACACCCTGCCACCGGTGATTACAGGCAGTCACCTGGACACTCAGCAATACCTCTGGAAAGTTCAATGTCGCTTTGCTGGTTGATCGCTTCCGTGGCCAAGTTCATCTGCATCGCGACCAGCACCAAACCTCCAATCACGCCGAAATTCGCTACTAGCGTGAGCCATTTGTTCACTTGATCCAGATTCACAATTATTGCCTCCATTTCATACGGCATTAGAACAGCCAAATCAGCGTGATTTCCAGCCGTGACATCGCCTGGTTACATATTATTGGTCTTGCTGCAGGATAGACCAACAAGGGGGTGGTTCGGTAGATAAATCACCGCCCGGTGGTGGCCAATAGGCCATCCGGCCATATCTGAAGTGACTGTTCTGCGTCGGTTTCTGCCAAAAGCATATCACAGCCCTTTTGTCTCAAAATAGAACAATATAGTCATTCGCGGTCAGTAGATTTCGACCCCATGAATGACTGCTTACACGACATTCCGGCCATTCAGCGCTTGTCAGGAAACTTTACACTACGAAACTGTGTTTTTTACTCTTTTCAGGGGGAGACAATCCTTGAATGGCCGCTTACACCACAAAGCGGACCTTTTTAGGCCGCCGATTCCAGCTACTTACTTCTTCAATTGGAACTTGTAGTCCGTCCCGTGTTCCTCGTTAAAGTCCGAGTAAATTTTGTCCGCGACCGTATTGAATTCTTCCGGCCATCCGGCCAGCACTGAGTCAGGTGTCTGGTATCGTTCACCGCCCGCCTCGATTTTCTTCTCCTTAAGCGGTGGTGGTGGATAGCCTGCCGGATTAACTACAGCCATCCGTGTGCGAACGCCCTCCTTCGTGACGTTCCACACCATGAAGTCCTCCGCATAGTCCACCGGGCCGTCGTAGATCTGCTCGATGGCTTTCCTGATGATCGGCTGTGTATCGAAGTCGTTCTGGAAGTGGTAGGCCACGGCGTGCTTGGGTTTCGTCATGGCCATTACTTTTGCGAAATACTGGGGGTTTGAATGAATTGTCGTCACCGCGTTGATGGCCTCCATAGGGCTGAAACTCCACTTTTCCATTGCCATGTCGGGGGTAAAGAAACATTCATGGATTGCGAGGTCTACTCCCTTGGTATGCTCTATCCACCACCTGTTAGGGAGCGAGTCGCCGGAGAACGCCAGTCTGAGACCGTTCCATTCCAGGATAAAGCTGGCTGTCCCTTCAAAATGAATCGCCGGAAGGCTCCTGATGACCACGCCGTTGTCTTCGTATATGACATTGTTAACCTTCGACCAGTCGTATTCGGTAACCTCTAGTTTAAATGCTGATGTGTCGATAGTGCCGGCAAGCGTACCGTTCATCCAGGCCCACGTCTTCTCCATGTGGTCCATCGCAGTCTTGAAGCCCCACTCCGGGCGCATGCCTCCTCCGCCCGGACCCC
>PVMK01121524.1_pt1 | contig 24560 bp, 19 predicted proteins | sample 1853481 | NCBI WGS metagenome assembly PVMK01 (sample SAMN08533507, study PRJNA380276) | Marine sediment metagenome, whole genome shotgun sequencing project.
AGTGCCCGCACCGCCTCCGGCAAGACAGCGGTAGCATCACCTCGATGCGAAGATCGGAAAGCTGATCGTGCGCGGTCGGACCCTGATTGACAATGACGTACACTGCTCCATGTTCCTTGGCCGATCGAGGCACGGAAGCGGCGGGTTCCACTTCGAGGGTGGATCCAACAGCGATCACCAGATCGGCGCGAGAAGCAGCAAGAAAGGCCTCCCGCAATTTATCCTGAGGCATCGCCTGCCCGAACGAGACAGTGGCTGGCTTGAGGAACCCCTTACAGGAACACAGTGGGGGTTCTCCGGTGCGTTCGAACTCCTCAAAGACAGGGTCTGGATCGCAAAGCTGGCCACAGGTCTGGCATTCGATCTTCCGATTGGTGCCGTGCAGCTCGATCACTCTGTCCTCAGGGTGTCCGGCGAGCTGGTGCAATCCGTCAATATTCTGCGTCACCAGCGAATCCAGGCGCCCGATCTGTTCCAGCTCATACAGTGCCCGGTGGGCTGGATTGGGTTGAGCGTCACGAATCTCATCCCAACCCTGAAGTTTGAACTCCCAGTGGCGGACACGAGCCTCGTGCGAGTTCATGAAGTCATCGTAGTAGACGGGTTGCCATTTTTTCCACAGGCCCTGAGGACCCCGAAAGTCTGGGATGCCCGAAGCGGTCGAGATGCCTGCCCCGGTGAAGGCGAAGACTCGATTGGCCTTGGACAAAAAGGCAGCCAGTTGAAGGGATGGGGTTCGGTGTTCTATTTTCCGTCCTCGGGTTGGGCACTGCGCAGCACGATCACAGGTCTCACCTGATTGGCTGGGCCTGATTGCCCAATGGCCAGCAGCTTCTGTTGGTGAAAGAGCCGGAAAAAATTGTCCTGGGCGGTACCACTCCTGGAGAATCCGTTTCCATGTCGTACTCCAACCGCCTCCGGTTCATCAAGATCGATGCGGGTGAGTTCGGGTAAAAGCTCCTCCATGGGGTAAAGATTCTCTCGCCACTGATTTTCAATCCCTTCCAAGGGCAGAGCCTGAGAAAGATCAAAGCAACCACTGCGGGTACGCTGTAACTTTCGAAGGTAGGCTCCACAACCGAGGGCTTCTCCTATATCGTCGGCAAGGGTCCGAATGTAGGTGCCGGAGGAGCAGCAAACCAATAAGTTCCAGATCTCTCTTTCTTGTCTGAGCAACTCGAGCCGATGAATCGTAACCTGTCGCCACGGACGCTCTACCTCTCGCCCTTGCCGAGCCAGCTGGTAAAGCTTCTTTCCGCCCACCTTCACAGCTGAAAACATGGGAGGCTGCTGCCGGATCTCTCCGGTGAATTTACTCAGTACCTCCTCTGCTTGCTGGGGGGAAATCTCAGGTACAGGGCTCTCTTGCAGGATCTCACCCTCTCCATCCAAGGTGTCCGTCCTTTGTCCGAGCTGGAATTCGGCAAGATACTCCTTGTCATTGGACTGGAAGAAACGGGCCAAACGAGTAGCTGGTCCCAGGAGAAGGGGCAATACACCACTGGCCAGGGGATCAAGAGTTCCCGTGTGGCCGACCTTGGTCCTTGTAAGGGCCCGGACTCTTGCCACGATATCATGAGATGTTGGACCTGAGGGTTTGTTGACAACTAGCGCACCACAGAGAGGATTGTGGTTCATTTGGTCAATGGTTTGCTGGTCTGGCCTGCTACTTCAAGTGGCGGCTCGTGATTCGCTTCCACCAGTTTCTCTAATTCCGACACCACCTTCTCGACAACCTCTTGAAAGCTACCTTCAACGGCAAGGCCTGCCGCGTTCTTGTGGCCACCACCGCCAAAGTGTGCCGCTACGGTACTCACATCATAGTGGTTCTTCGATCTCAAGCTGACACGATAGCGCCCCTGTGCCTCTTCACGAAAAAAGGCAGCCAGGTCAATCCCTTCCATAGAGAGGGGGTAGTCGACGATGCCTTCCATATCGTTCGCAGAAGCTCCCGTCTTCTCTAACATTTCCTGAGTGAGGGTGATGGAGGCGATCTTGGAAGAGTGGATCTGCAACGTATTCAGGAGCATTCCCAGGATCTGAAGCCGAGCATAGGGCCGAGTCATGTAAACGGCCTGAGAAATCGCTGAGGGAGAGGCTCCATGGTTGACGAGGTCACCCGTGATGAGAAAGGTTTTCGCTCGGGTATTGGAATACTGAAAGGAACCGGTGTCCGTAAAAATAGCAACGTAGAGGTTGGTAGCGATCTCTGGTGTCAGCTGGACCTGGAGAGGCTGAGCAAGTTCATAGATCATCTCTCCCACGGCGGCCGCCGAATCATCCAGCCAGTTGAGATCTCCAAAGGGTTCCGTCTTGGGGTGGTGGTCAATGTTGATGACGAAGTACTGATCAAGGCCCTGAAGATTGGACCGCTGCAGGTCATTGCACTCCAGGAGGAACAACCCATCGTAGTTCCCTTCAACCTTATGGGTAACCTGAATCCTTTCGATTCCGGGAAGAGACTGATAGGGACGTGGGTGAGGATCTGCATTAAAAATATCGGCGGTTTTACCCAGCTTTTCCAGCATCAGAGCCAGTCCCAGCTCCGAGCCGATCGCATCTCCGTCGGGGCGGGCATGCGAGGTAATCACAAACCGATCGTGATCTTTAATAAACTGGATTATGTCGTCCAAAGCCTTCACTCGTACTCAAAAATATCGACGTCGTATCTGAGCAAGTCTCCACCGAGAATTCGCTCGCTTTCCTGTATGAATTTCGCTGACAATCCTTCCAACACTATTCGATTTGGACCAATGGCCACCGCTCCCACTCGCGCCCGTTGCCACAGCTCCTGATGTTCAATCTCGGAAACCGAGAAATTGAAGCGAGAGCGCAGACGATCAACCACCTTCCGAAGGACACTCCGTTTCTCCTTCAGGGAGTGGCTGTGAGGAAGGTGGATTTCCAAAGAGCAAAAAACAATGGGCATAAACTCCTTATCTATACTAACCCTTTTTTTAGCCCTACATCTAATGGAAACCCAGGAAACCACGTTTTTTGGCCCGGGCGATGCATCATCCCGGCTCCCTCCTTGATCTCCCCTCGCAAGCCCCATCAGCAAACATCATTGTATTTATGGAAGGAGACACTTAGAATCAGAATCCAATCATGAAGGCTATTCGTGTGCATAAACTCGGCGGTCCTGAAGCCCTTTCTTACGAGGATGTTCCGGCGCCCCAGCCAAGCCAGGATGAAGCCCTGGTTCAGGTTGAGGCCATTGGCCTGAATTTCATTGACATCTATTATCGAGAAGGGCTTTATCCGGGGACTCTTCCTTTCACGCCCGGATTGGAAGCGGCAGGGACCGTTCGCGCTGTGGGTTCCCAAGTGACTGAAGTTCAGGTAGGGGACCGCGTTGCTTATTCATCGGCAATGGGAGCTTACGCACAACAGGCATCGGTGCCCGCCTGGAAGCTTGTTCCTGTGCCCCGGGATGTCGATTCTCCAACGGCCGCCGCCGTGATGCTCCAGGGGATAACCGCCCACTACCTGAGCCACTCCACTTTCCGGCTGGAGCCCGGCCAGACGGCACTCGTACATGCAGCCGCAGGAGGAGTCGGCCTGCTGTTGGTACAGCTGGCCAAGATGCGTGGCGCACAGGTGGTGGGAACGGTGTCCACCCAGGCAAAAGCCGAGCTTGCTGAACAGGCTGGGGCCGATCACGTCATCGTGTATACCGAGAAAGATTTCGAAGCCGAGGTTCATCGACTCACCGAGAATGCGGGAGTGGATGTCGTCTACGATTCTGTGGGGAAAAGGACTTTTGAACAGAGCTTAAACTGTTTGAAGTCCCGTGGGTATCTAGTTCTTTTCGGGCAATCCAGTGGGCCTGTCGACCCCATAGATCCTCAGCTCTTAAATACCAAAGGCTCTCTTTTTCTGACTCGCCCAAGCTTGTTCCATCATATTTCTTCTCGAGAGGCTTTGTTGGAGCGAGCAGAGGCGGTTTTGAAATGGGTGTCCAGTGGAGACCTCAAAGTGCACGTCAGTGAGACTTACCCGCTTTCTGAAGCCTCCCAGGCCCACCGGGCACTAGAAGAACGAAAGACCACCGGGAAAGTCTTACTTGTGCCGTAGGGGCGCACAGCCGTGCGCCCTATAAACCGTTGATACATTAGGACCTGTGGGGTGTTGAGACGGTCGCCTGAGCGCGGGCTACAGTTCCGGTGCGACCTCTTCTTGGGTAAAGGCCTCGATGACATCACCGACTTTGATGTCGTTGAAATTGGCGATGGAGAGACCACATTCGTATCCCTCTTTGACTTCATTCACATCATCCTTGAAGCGGCGCAGTGAATCGAGTTCACCGGTGTAAATAACCACGTTGTCGCGGAGGAGCCGAACTTCAAAATTCCGCTTGAACAGGCCGTTCTGAACATAGCTACCGGCAATGGTTCCGAATTTTGGCACTCGGAAGGTATCGCGAACCTCTGCCCGCCCCATCTCCTTTTCTCTAAATGTCGGTTCCAGAAGCCCGACCATGGCCTGTGTGATCTCCTCCGAGGCCTCGTAAATCACGGTGTGCAGCCTGATATCCACCTGTTCCCGGTCGGCAAGTTCCCGGGCCGTTCGTTCGGGGCGGACGTTAAATCCGACGATAATGGCATTGGAGGCAGAGGACAGCAAAACATCTGACTCTGAAACAGCCCCCACACCACTGTGAATAACCTTGATCTGAACCTTTTCAGTACCCAGTTTCTCTAGTGTATCCACCATAACTTCAACGGATCCCTGAGCATCAGCCTTGAGCACGATGCGAAGTTCCTTAACTTTCCCCCCCTGCATTTGAGCAAAGAGGTCATCCAGATTGACCTTGCCAGTCACGGCAAGTTCCCGTTCTCGAAGCTGCTGTTGCCGATATTCGCCGATCTCCCGAGCCTTGGCGGCGCCTTCGACAACCTGGAAAGAATCACCGGCCTGCGGCAGCGTCTGAAATCCCAGGATCTCCACCGCGCTGCCGGGTCCGGCCTCTGCACAAGGATTTCGGCGGTCATCGAACATGGCCCGAACTTTTCCGAAAGCCGCTCCAGCAATAAACGAATCGCCCACTCGAAGAGTTCCACCTTGCACCAAAATACTAGTGACTGCACCGCGGCCTTTCTCGAGCCTGGCTTCCAAAACGACCCCTGACGCCGCTCGTTTGGAATTGGCTTTCAGCTCCAAAAGATCAGCGGATAACAAGATCATCTCAAGCAACAAATCGAGATTGGTCTTGTCCTTCGCGGACACTTCCACCATGACCGTGTCGCCACCCCAATCTTCTGCCACTAATTCATACTCGGTCAGCTCTTTCCGAACCTTATCGGGCTGGCTATCCGCTTTATCGACTTTATTGATGGCAACAATGATGGGAACCTCAGCGGCTCGGGCGTGATCGATCGCTTCCACGGTCTGTGGCATCACCCCATCATCGGCAGCGACAACCAGGACCACCAAGTCGGTCAAGTTAGCTCCACGAGCCCGCATTCGTGTGAAGGCCGCGTGGCCTGGAGTATCAATAAAGACAATTCTACGACCCTTCACGTCAACATGATACGCACCGATATGCTGGGTGATCCCTCCTGCCTCGCCCGCCGCCACTTGGGTGTTCCGAAGCGAATCCAGAAGGGAAGTCTTGCCGTGATCGACGTGACCCATCACCGTCACCACAGGGGGTCGCACCGTCAAGTCCTGGGGAAGATCCTCGACCTGTTCTTCCTCAACCGCCGCCTCCTCAAAGGAAACAAAATGGGGGACCACGTCGTGAAGTTCACAGATCTCCTGGACCAAATTCTGATCCAGGACCTGGTTGATGGTGGCCATCGCACCTCTGGAGAAGAGCTCCTTGATCAGCTCGTTGCTTTTGATCTGAAGTCTTTCGCCCAGTTCCTTGACCGTTATCTTCTCGGAAAACGTCACTTCTCGAGGCCCGCTCACTTCCACCGGTTCAGGGACTTTCGCTACCGGTGCTTTTCCCGGTTCCTCAACCACCTCGGCCTCACCGCCCGGTTCAGCCACTGGCTCCAGAGTCTTCTCTGCCACCTTTTCATCGAGGGCTGAGGCCTCCGTGGCTTCCTTCTTTGCCTTATCCTCTAGTAGCTGCAACTCCTGGCGGGCTTTGCGAACAGCCTCTCGCTCAGTCCTCTGAGTGATCTTCTCCAGCTCTGCCTGAGTGGGTTCGTGCATTGCCTTTTCCAGCGCCTCGGCAGAAAGCTGAGCTTCCACTTTTTCAATGATGGGTTCATCGTCAATAGTAACTTCTGTTCTCAGGGGGGTCTCCTCATCGACGATTTCAACCTTCCGGTAATTCCCCTTCCCCTTGCGGGGCTTCAGAGACCCTACCCAAGGGCTTGAGACCTCTTCCTCTTCAACCTTTTCAGCTCCTTTGCGGGGTTTCCCCAGCTGCTTGATGCTCTTGCGGGACTTCGAAGAGGCAACCTTCTTCTTCTCTTTCTTCGCACTCCTCTCCTTCTTTTCCCTGACCCTTTCCTCTTCCTGCTGTTCCAACTCCACCATGAGTTGCAGGCGACGGCGGATACGATCGGCAATGTCGTGATCCACCGGTGTATCCGATGAAGGGACCCAGACCCCCACCTTTTTAAGTTCGGATATCACCACCGCATTTCTCATTTCAAATTCGGAGGCGAGATCGCTGACTTTGATTTGTTGCATTTCGTAGTCTTGGGAAATCTTTCTTAAGTCGTTTTTTCAGGTTCCTCTTCTGAATCCGTTTCCTCTTCTGAATCCGCTTCCGAAACAACTTCCGGTTCCGAATCAGCTTCCAGCTCCGTAGCAGCTTCCGGTTCCGTAGCAGCTTCCGGTTCCAGAACTTCTTCCCCAGAGGCTGCTTCTTCGGTCTGATCCTCTTCCTGAACGGTTTCTACTTCCGGCAGGGATTCCGACTCCGAACTGGAGGGGACCCATTCTTTAGCTTGGTCGATCAGCTGTTGAGCGGTCTTTTTTCCAAGTCGAGGAATTTCCGCCAGATCTTCGACCGACTTTGAGGCCAAGTCCTGTATCGACTCAATGCCTGCTTCACGCAATCGACTCAGAGTCTTTTCCCCCACCCCCTTCAGGTTGGAAAGGGTTCCAGCTTCCGAAGGGGCGCTCATTTCCTCCAGCTGGCTCATGATTTCCTGCTTTTTTTCTTCGGCACTCTTGATGTTGATCTCCCAACCCAGCAGCTTTGAGGCGAGACGTACATTCTGGCCCTTTCTTCCGATGGCCAAAGACAGCTGATCCTCCGGAACAATCACCTCCAAAATCTTTCTCTCAGGATCGTGAATCAGGATATTAGAGATTCTTGCCGGATTCAGAGCATTGGTCGTGTAGTCCACAATATCGTCAGAGTATTTAATGATATCGATCTTCTCGCCGCGCAACTCGCGAATCACCGCATTAATACGACTTCCCTTCATGCCCACACAGGCTCCCACGGGATCAACCGCATCATCGTTACTGGCTACGGCCACTTTGGCCCGCTCTCCGCCTTCTCGCACCGCGTTCTTGATCACAACCGTACTGTCATAGACTTCAGGAATTTCCATCTCGAACAGACGGATCAACAAACTTGGGTCACTACGTGACACCACAATTTGAGGTCCTCTCGAAAGCCGGTGAACCTTGATAATGACGGCCCTCACCCGGTCTCCCGGCTTATATTCCTCGTTCTGACATTGTTCACTATAGGGGAGAACAGCCTCGGTCCGTCCAATATCGAAAATGATGTCTCGACCCTCGCTTCTGCGAACGATGGCGTTGACCAGCTGACCCAGTTGCGCGGAAAACTCGTCGAAGATAATTTCGCGCTCAGCCTCACGCACTTTCTGAAAGATCACCTGTTTCGCCGTCTGGGCCGCGATTCGACCGAGCTCCACAGTCGGCTTTGGAATTTCGACGAAATCGTCTAGCTCAAATGTCTCATCGACACCCAATGCTTCCTCGAGCGACATTTCGACAACATCGTCATCGACTTTCTCCACGATCTTTTTTACTGCGAAAACATCAATAGTTCCTGTTTCCGGATCGTAACGAGCCTGCAAATCTTCTTCGGTTTTAAAGTACTTTCTTGCAGCTGCCACCATCGCATCTTCCAGGGCTTCCTGAATGATTTCCGGATTAATACCCTTCTCTCGACTGATCTGCTCGATACTCTGGCTCAAAAGATTCGACATTCTTTTTATCTCATCCCAATTTCAAAAGTTTGGAGAGGGTGCGGCCCTTACTTAAATTGGTGGACCAGATTTGCCTTTCTTATTTTGCTGAAAGGAATCTGATACGTTTCTCCATCAAAGTCTAACTTGAGAATACCCTCTGAAAAAGTCCGGATCAGCCCGGTGAACTTCCTCCGATCTTCGATCGTCTCGGTGGTAAACAAGCGTATTTCCTTTCCCACAAAGCGCCTGTAATCCGCTTCCTTAAAAAGCGGCCGTTCGATCCCCGGAGAAGAAACCTCCAGTACAAAACGGCTCAGGGTAAAAGTCTCATCATCCAACAAAGCACTCGCCTGCTTACTCACTCGCTCGCAGTCCTTCAGGCCAACGCCGCCCAGCTTGTCGATATAAATTCTCAACACACTGGGGGATCCTTCAGGCCGATACTCGACATGCACCAGTTCCACCCCATCAAGCTCAACCCTATCTCTGAGGAGACCTTCAAGATGAGCCGCCACGTCCATCATATTTTCGCCCTAAAACAAAAGAGTGGGCAAGAAGCCCACTCTGTGGATAGAGTGTTTTCCGACAGAAGTATATGCGACACTTCGAGTTAATTCAACTTTAGCCCGCACTTCTCACACCCAATCTACTGCGGCCGCTTGAGCTGTTCTCTAGTCCCGTTAGAGCCGCAGGCGGGAATTGTTCGTGTCAGCGAGGTGCTTCTTCTTTTCCGATCTTGGCCAGTTCTGACCTGAGGCGCTGGACCGGCCCTGCTACCACCAGCACCGAATGTTCGGGAGAAACGTATTTTCGGACTGCATTTTGGAAGGTTTCAGGGGTCACCCGCTCCAGGCGCAACCCATAGTTGGTGAGATAGTTGATCCCCACATTATGAAGACCGGTTGCCAGCAGTTGATAAAGGGCAGAAAGGGGCTCGTCCAGAGAATCGGTAAGCTCCAGGTAAGCCAGGCGCTTTGCCTCTTCAAACTTCTGGCCATCGATGTGGCCCTCCTGGAGCTCCTTGGCTAAAACCTCAAACTTTTGGTAATAGGCGATGAGTTGATGGGGCGGGGCTTGAACGTTCAGTTGCAAAAAACCGGGCATACGACCCGCTTCAAGCTCAAAGGAAGCCTGGATCTGGTTCTCGGATGCGACCTGGGTTGCCCAGGTCGGCAAGCACAGGGTCAGGTACTGTTGGAAAACCTTCAAAGCGTAGTAGTCGCTGGAACCCCTTTCAACACCCAAGCTTCCCCAGCGAAAAAGACTTTCCCCGGAAGGCCAATCCAGCAGTTTCAGCCGCTGCCTCGGGGGTGGACGAGCTTGCCTGAACGTAAAAGACAAGGGATTATGCCTGATCCAGCTTCCCCAGTGACGACTCAGGGCCCTGAAGATTTCATTGCGGTCGCCTGAATGATAGAAGGCCAGTTGAGCCTGGTTGGGCATGAAGAGCTTGCGATATTGAGTCCGGACGTCGCTGAGAGACAAGTTGTTCAAGCTCTCCGTTGTACCCTTAACAGAGTGTGCATAGGGATTGGCCTGGAAAAGCTCAGCAAGAAAAAGGTCTTGGCTGACCATCCCCAGATGCTGCTGCTCTAGCTCAATTTCCAGAATGACCCGCTGGCGAGTTTGCTGGAAGTCCTCTTCGTTAAAAACAGGTCGGACCACCATTTCAGCCAAAAGGTTCAAGGTATCCACGAGGTGCTCTTTTGGGGTGCCTCCAAAAAAGTAAATAGCATCCCCTTCGACCCCAAAATTCAGGTCCGCATTCAGTTCCTGCAATCCCCGTTGAATCTCGACCTCCCGAAGATCGTCGCGCTGCTCAAAGATCATCAAAGTGGTCAGGTATGTGATCCCCCACTTCTCGACAGGATCGAATGCAGCTCCGTTTTTGATCATCAAAACGAAGGGTACTCGCTCGTCGCTACGGGTTAAGAATAAGATTTCCATCCCATTCAGCAGGGATTGCCTATAAAATTCAGGTGGGGAGATTGGACCGTATCCCTGAGCCCTTAGAGGGCCTGTGGATAGGATCGAAAGAGCCAAAAGCAGGAAACCAATGGTGCGCAATGACATTTCCGGCCATTCTAGTCGAAACGAAAGTGAGCCGGCAAACACGGCTGTTATCCAGGGAATTCAAAAACACCACCTGGAAAATGGTCTGACCATCCTCACACGAGAAGATCATACTGCGGCCATTGTCTCCACCATGATCTGGTATCGAGTGGGTTCCCGATTCGAAAGACCCGGAACTACCGGCATTTCTCACTTCCTGGAACACATGATGTTCAAGGGAACCCAGCGATATGAGAAAGGGGAAATCGACTCCATCACAGCCTCCAGAGGGGGCAACAATAATGCCTTTACTTCAAATGACTATACTGCCTACTACTTTACCTTTGCTTCTGATCGATGGTGGTCCGCTTTGGAGATCGAAGCAGACCGGATGGGCAATAATCGCTTTGACCCCACAGAGTTTGAACTGGAAAGGCAGGTCATCATTGAGGAAATCAAGATGGATCGGGACAGCCCATGGGAAACTCTCGGTGAAGCGGTGGGGTCCCATTCTTTCCAGAAACACCCTTACCGGTTTCCAGTGATCGGCACTTATGAGGATCTGATTTCCATCACCCGGGACCAGATGATCGAGCACTATCGTCATTTTTACTGTCCCAACAATGCCATTCTTGTTCTGGTGGGAGATTTTCACACAGAGGAGGTTCTCGAGCGAGTGGAGCAATTGTTTGCTCCTTTACCCCGGGGAAGGGTCCCGGAAGCGAGGACTGTTTCAGAGCCCCCGCGAACCGGGCAAATCAGGGTAGAAATGAAAAGACCCACAGAGATTCCACGCATGATTGTCGCCTTTGGCGCACCTTCGGTCCGTCAGCAGGAACACTATGCCTTTCATATTCTTGAGGAAGCATTGTCCCAAGGAAGACTCTCGCGCCTCTATGGACGACTCATTGAACAGGAACGGGTGGCCTCGGGCCTTAACACGGAATTCTCCGAAACCTTTGATCCCTACCTGTTTTCCATTCGTGTAGAACCCCATCCAGAGGCGGATCTAGGCAAGATCGAAGCCATGATCTTTGAGGAAATTGCCACTCTAACCCGGGAACCCCTTTCAGAAACCGAACTGAAACGAGCCAAAAACCAGTGCATCACCCAGTTTTTCGCCAGTTTTGAAACAACCCTGGATCAGACGATCCAACTTGGACTCCTGGAAACTCTGGACCGTTACCAATACTGGTATGACTACGTTGCTCAGATCAACCGTCTCACTGCCGAGGAAGTCGCCCGAGTGGCTGATCAGTACTGGAGTCCTGAACAAGCAACGGTAGGAATTCTGGTGAATGGAGCGATTGAAGAGGAAGAGAGTGCACTATAGCCCGCACTTCTCACACCGAATCGACTCCGGCAGCGGATCTGGCCGCGCCTACTGCGCGACCCGCAAGCGGGTCACGGGCCTTGCTCCCACCGCCATCCACACTGCCTCGCCACAATCAGGTGTGACAAATGCGGGCTAGACGGCATCTTTTGGACAACGGCTTGATTCTCCTGGTTGCCGAGAATCACCGACTCCCCTTGATTTCAATTCACGCGTTCGTCCGGGCCGGTGTGGACCAGAATCCCTTGGATCGACCGGGCATAGCCGCACTCACCTCACGCCTGGTTACCGAAGGAACGCGGAATTACGGAGTTCATGAAATCTATGAAATCGTCGAGAACACGGGTGGCAACCTGACCACTTTCTGTGAACGGGAGTTGAGCGGGATTTCTCTGCTGACCCCCTCCCAAGATCTGGGCCTTGGCCTGGACCTCTTGCAGGAGATACTGGCAGGCCCGACCTTTCCGGAAGATCGTTTCCAGTTGGAAAAGAAAAAAGTGCTAAGCCAACTTCAAGCGATGGAGGATGACCCTCAAACCGTGGCCACTCACCGTCTCCGCCACTGGATCTACCGGGGAAGCCCCTTACAATACCCCGTTCTGGGCCTTCAGAAGAGCGTCAGCGACCTCCAGGTCGATCAACTCAAGAAGTTTCACCTTCAACAATATTCTCCCCAAAGCACGATTCTGGTCATTGTGGGTGCTGTTGATTCTAGCGAGGTGATCTCCCAGTGTGAGGATCGTTTCTCAAATTGGAAAAACCCCCACTACAATCGTGTGAAGATTGCACCTTTCGAGCGACAAGAGGCCCCCATTATTGATGAATGTTTCATGGAGAAGGAACAGATCACGATTCTCCTGGGTCATTTGGGAGTTACCCGGGATAATCCCGACTATTACGCTCTTCAAGTCATGGACATCATCTTGGGGTGTGGTCCCGGTTTTACGAGTCGAATTCCCAGGAAGCTTCGTGATGAACAAGGTCTCGCCTACAGCACCTACAGCAGCATAACCCACTCCAGCGGGCTTTACCCGGGGTCTTTTGTAGCTTTTATCAGCACCTCGCCTGAAAACCGGCAACAAGCTCTGGACGGACTGTTGTCTGAAATAGAAAATCTGGCCGCCCACGGAATCACCCCCAAGGAACTGGCGACAGCCCAGGATTTTCTCACCGGGAGCTTCGTTTTTCAATTCCAGTCTGACCAGAACGTGGCCCAATTCTTGTTGGCAACCGAACTTTTCAAGTTGGGAGAGGATTTTCCGGAGCAGTATCCACAGCTTATTCGAACCATTCAATGTGAGGACATCAAGCGGGTTGCTCGACAATATTTGGATACGGTAAACTACACAACTGTGATTGTCGGACCAACCCACCCATCGTCGTCAACGGGCCAAGCAGGATTAGGATGAGAAACCTCACGCGGCTATTGCTGTCGGGCCTGTGTCTTTTAGCTCTTTTGACAGGCCTGGGCTGCGGCCGAAGACCCCCTCCTGCCCCCCGGGCAGAGGCTCCTCCAAGGCCAACTTCTGCTCCGACCTCCGATCCCTCGGTGATGGCCGATGCCGCTCCCGAGTTGGATGTGCTGATCGTCCCCTCCCTCATCCTGGAAGGGGAATCGGCCATGCTCAGTTGGGAGGCCCGGAATTCAGACCGAGTGATGATCAACAACAACATTGGCTTGGTGGAACTCTCGGGCAGAATAAAGCTCTTTCCAGATGAAACCACCAGCTATGACGTGATTGCGGAGGGTTTGGGCGGAAGAGTTGCAAAAACCATCATCGTTGAGGTCTTCAAGGATGAGGCCCTGTCGATGGATGACCTGACAGACCTTTCCTTGGAAGAGCAATTTGATTACTTTGTGAAACCGGTCTTTTTTTCATACGACAGCGCCGTGCTCAGCGAGGAGGCAAGCTTGATTTTAGACGGGAACGCTGACTGGTTGACACGACCTGAGAACCTGGGCATTCGCTTTCTCATCGAGGGTCATTGTGATCAACGAGGCACAGAAGAGTACAACCTGGCGCTTGGGGATACCCGGGCCCAAGCCGTCCTGGCCTATCTGGCCCGACAGGGGATTGACCTTTCACGGGTCAAGGCCCTGGCCCTTGGAGAGGAACGCCCTTTTGATCTGCGCCAGACGGAAGAAGGATGGAGACTCAACCGAAGAGCTCATTTTGTACTGACCCAATAAGAACCCACAGAAAAAAAGGTCGTTTTACTGAGAAACCGTGTTCGAATCAGAGGACAAGCCTCGATCCCCCCACTTTTGGCAAATTATCGTCATCGCCGTTGTCCTGTTTGTGGCCACCATGGGATTGCTGGTGTTTTTCCTGCAACAGGGGGTCCAGGAGGAAGCTCCCCTTACCGGAATTCTTCACGCCGGGGATCCCGATTATGACTGGTACGGAAAGTACATGGACCTGGAAAGTCCTCAGGTCCAAATGAGCAAGAGTCTCTCCGGAAACCGCTTAGTGATTTTCTCAGCGATCATCGAGAATAACGGGGAGAGGACTGTGGACGTTGTTGAGGTGGAACTGAGCTTCTTCAATTACGACAAGCTGATTTCAAGCGTCGTTCGAACTGCCCTCCGACCCGGCACTTATACCCCGCCCATACAAACCTTTGAGAAGCGAGGATTCACCCTCTACGTCGAAGATATCCCCCCCAATTGGCTGGCTCAGAACGCCGAATTAGCCTTTCATGGCTTTCGTTTCGTCAATAAGCCGTAGGCTCGTGCGGAGCGCGCAGCACGTGTCATATCAGAGAATGAAGGATCTCCCGGCCCAACTCCTCTTCCCCTGGAGTGTCTTGAAAGACTTCCCTCCAAACGCTGGGCCTTTCCATACAGGCATAGACGGGAATTTCTGAGTTCTTGTCTCGAATCCAGTCCAGGAGTTTACGGTACATGCCCACCCGAATCGGCTTGAAGTAGCGCATCTTGCCGTCTTCGCTGGGCACCAATTCCCCCAGGGGCAGGAAACTATTCGGGAAACGCTTACGCATCATCTCCTTCAACGGTCCCGTCATACGGAGGGACCCCATGGAGATCCAGGAAACCGACGAGGTGGGGATCCTGTCAAAGATTTCCTCGATCAGGTGTTTATAGTCCACTTCCCAGCTCTCGTAGAAAATCAGCGGATCCAGGTGAAAGGCCACCGGATATCCAACCTCAACACACCGTTCTGCTGCCTCCAGCCGCTCACTGATGGTAGCGGTCTTGTGTTCCTCCCGCTCCTGAATAAAGCGGGGATTCATGGACCAGGACACCACCGTTCTGCCTCCATGTTCCAGATCCAAAAGGTTTTCGACGCAGTTGGATTTCGTCTTAAATTCAAGGACCGCATTTTTCTGGCCTGCGAAAAATTCGACCAGGGGTACACTGTAGGAAGTCAGAAGATCCAGGGCCAGACTGTCGGCCAATTCTCCAGTGCCAATGCGAAAGGAGCGATGAGGGCTTTCCGAGAAAGCCACTTGTAACTCCGAGAGCAGATCTTCACAGTTGGCATAGACGGTCATGTAGGGAAAGTTCAGATGCGACTGCAGATAACAGTAGCTGCACTCCATATGGCAGTTACTGGCGTAGTTAATCACAAAGTAGTTGCAGCAGACGCTTTTTAGGCCTTCTCTGGCTCGGCTGCCGGGGCAAGGCTTAAAGAAACACCCCTTATGCTGCGCCAGAATCAACGATTTCTTGGTGCGCCCAAGGGTTGGATTCCACCGTTGGGACTCCTGGAGTAAAGATTCCCGTGAATCAATGTACTCCGTGGGGACCTCGGGTAATCGCTCCAACACATTGCGGGTGATGGGTAGATCCTGGACCGCCCGTTCCACAAAGATTTTTTCCGGTTTATACGACTTCATCGTGATACCAGCCCAATCCAGGCCACCATTCTACAACAATTCCAGGATCTTTCTGACTTCGTCGCTTTGGGATATTTCCTCTAATTTTTTGGCCGTTTCAAACAGTTCGTCACTACTTTGAAAGGCGAAGGAGACATCTATCTTCTCACCCTCAAAATAGCGAGGAGCATGAAACTGAATCCGAGGGGGGAGTTTCAAAGCAGACTTGAGTTTTTCATACTCCTGTTCATAGCTGGAAAGACGGGGGAAGCGCTTTCGATAGAGCACTTCAAACGCCTTGGCGAAACGATCCGAAAGAGACAAACGTTCGTCCTCCTCAATTTCGGCTGCACCGCTTTGTTGCCATAGAATGGGTGCGGAGACCCTGCTCCCGGGTCCCGACGGAGTCAGGGCTGTTGAATCCCTGAGTTCATCAAGCAAAGCGAACAGCTGCTTTTGCTTGTTTCTGCCCAGCCGAAACTTTGAGGCAAGGGCTTGAAAAAACTCCTGTTCTTCACTTTTCCAGCTCGACAACTTCAGGGCAACTTCGGGTTCCAGAGGATCAAGAACCGCTCGTTGCAAGGGTTCGGGAAGCCGCGCCAGACTCAAGTATTGCTGGAGATGAAACCGATCTACCCGAATGTCCAATGGTGACATGAATTCATCCATCAACACCTGATCACTGAGTCCGAACTCATCCCTCAACTTCAAAAGGAGGTGAGCCTTCTCAAGGAGATGAAAAGGACGGGTGACCAGATTGTCCTCCACAGCCTGAACAAAGAGGGTAAGCTGACTCTCTTCCTCTCTCACGATGCACGGAATCTCTTGAAATCCCAACTCTCGGGCTACCTCAAATCTGCGGAACCCCATGATGATTCTGAATCGCCCGGGTGTTGCGGGTTGGAGGTGAAGAGGAGAGAGTATGCCGTTTTCCCGGACCGACCGTAGCAGTGGATCCAGCGGAAGCCAAGGTAGAGAAATGGCGAAGAGTCGGTCCTGAGGATCGATCTGGGCAGATTGAATCGTTTTGAGAGTATGATGAAACTTCTGGGCCATAGAAAAAGAGTCCTATCCTTTAGCAACCTTTAGCAACCTTATCCCTGGAAAACCATCTGACCTATTACTAACACGATCTGGTGGAATAGCGATATTTCTGAAATTATTTACTTATGATGATTGATCGTATAAGTAAACTATGGTAACTTCCCTCGATTCTCTTTGTGGTTTGCGCTTCGCGCGCCCGTCGCAGGGAAATACATCCAAGAAAACCGTTTGGAGGAGGTCAAATACCGTAATGAGCGCCCGATCACTTTGGAACCATGTTTTTACGCCCCTTTTGGTCCTGTCTGTTGCCCAGACTGTTGTCGTGGCCCAGTACACGACTCAAGAGTATGCAGCCTACGAGACTGCCATCAATGCTGATCTAACCAAGAGAGAAGGCGCTATTATTGAGTTCATCGAGACCAATCCAAGATCAACATTGGTTGAGTATGCGATTGGGAGTTATCTCCAGTTAATGCAGGAATATCAAAACCAAGGACAGTCGCGGAAGGTATTCGATGCAGGTGAAAAGCTTCTTGTTCTGAAACCCGATGAACTGAACACACTGTATATGACAGCGATCTCAGCTTACCAGTTACAGCAGTTCGAAACGGCGACCACCTACGGCGAGAAAGTCTACCTTGAGAAACCTAATGCTGGTCTTGCTTTCGTCCTGGCCACCTCCTATGGACAGTTGAAGAATGAAGAGAAGCAACTGGAATACGGGGACAAAGCCTGCGCTGAACTTGCTCCCAAAGATTGCTATCAGATCCTGAGTGCCCTCGCCAAGATTTATGCGGGCCGTAAGGACTGGGCCAAAGCATCCGAATATGCGGAGCGAACCACTGAGGGGCTGGACAGTGCCGAAAGACCTCCCCAAACGCCCGAGTCCGAATGGAACGATTATCTCACCACGGAAAGAGCCACCGCTTACACGATCGTTGGCCGCGAAGCCGCGGAACGTAAGAGCTGGGACGCTGCGATTTCAAACTACGGGGAAGTACTGAAAATATCCAAGGATCCGGCTCTTAACGGTGAAGCGTACTACTACATGGGAATGGGCCAATGGGAACAGAGGCAGATGGACTCGGCCATGGAGGCATTTGCCAAGGGCTCGGTACAGCAAGGCGCTCCCCATGCCAAGCACTGCCGACAGTACTTGGAGACGCTGTACAAGTCGAGCCATAATGGCTCATTAGCCGGTCTTGAAGAGCTTATCGCGCGCGTGACCCAGTAGGCCCCGCACTTCTTCAAACTCTATCCACAACGTCGGCAGATCTAGCCGCGTCTGCGGCGCCTCGCTACCTTCATGTGTGGGAAATGGGGGCTAGCCCGGGAACCCTAGATCCTTCTTAGATTTCCTGGTTCTGGGCGAGAAATACGCGTATAGCGCTGTCCATTTCCCCTGTCGTCCTTTCATGTTATCGTCAAGGACCAACTCCATGCAGGCTTTAGAAAAAGACTTCTTATCCCATTTGAACGAACATCAGAAACTTGCCGTAACCCAGGCCGAAGGACCCATGCTTGTTCTGGCAGGAGCGGGAAGTGGAAAAACCCGAACCATCACTTACAAAATCGCTTATCTGATAGATCAGGGAATCTGCCGACCTGAGCAAATCCTGGCGGTGACTTTCACCAACAAGGCCGCCGAAGAGATGCGAAATCGGGTCGAAAAGCTGCTGACCCATCTGGAGGCTTCCCCTCTCGTTTCTACGTTTCACTCCTTCGGTGTCCGAGTGCTACGGCGCCACGCTGACCTGATCGACTATGGCAAGGACTTCACCATTTGCGACAGGGATGATCAGAAAAGAGTCCTCAAAGCGGTCTACGAAGAACTCCATTTCACCGATAGCCAGTTGCCGATGCGTAAGACCCTGGCAGCCATCAGTCGGTCCAAGAGCAATAACTGGGATCCCGAGGAGTACGCTAAAAAGTCACGCGATCTGGCCAGCCAGGAAATCTCTCTTATCTACAGCGCCTATGAGCGCTTTCTCAAGGGCTCCAACGCCATGGACTTTGACGACCTCCTTCTGCTGACCGTGCGGTTGTTGACCAGCAACCCTGAGGTGCGGCAGAGTTACGGGGAGTGGTACCGTCATATCCTGATTGACGAGTATCAGGATACCAATCGTCCTCAGTACGATTTGATCCGAAATCTGACCGAGGTTCACCAGAACATTACCGCTGTCGGGGACGAAGACCAGTCCATCTATGGTTTTCGAGGCTCTGACATTAAAAATATTCTCCGCTTTGAAAAGGATTTCCCCGGTGCCAAAATCATCAAACTCGAACAAAACTACCGTTCGACCCAGAACATTCTCGACGCTGCCAGCAGCCTGGTTTCCAACAACGTCAATCGTAAGGGAAAAGTCCTGTGGACGGATCAACGAGCCGGTCCACTCATCGATCTCCTGGCGGCATCCAACGCCAAAACCGAGGCCGCCTATGTATCACACAGGATCTCTGAGTACCTTCGGCAGGGAGAAAAGGGAATCGCTGTTTTATATCGGACCAATTTCCAATCCCGGCAATTCGAAGAAGCCTTGAGACGTCTCAAGATTCCCTACAAATTGATTGGAGGGGTCAGTTTTTATCGCCGGAAAGAGATCAAGGATGCACTCGCTTACCTGCGTGTCGTGGTCAATCCTGATGATAACGTCTCCTTTTTGAGGATTATCAATCAACCTCCACGAGGGATCGGGCAAGTCACGTTGGATCATCTGCATCAAAGAGCCCGTGAGGAGAAAATCTCTCTGTGGCGCGCCCTTCAGGAAGGTCTGGAAGGGAACACCTTCTCGGGTCGAGCTCACCGGGTGCTGCAGCCCTTGTTGAGCCTCATCGACCATTGTCAGAACTTTCTGGAACTTCCTCTCCATTTATTGTTGGAAAAGACGATTGAGGCCGCTGGCTTGATCACAGCATTCAAGAACGAGGATTCGGAAGACGCTCACAATCGAATTCTCAATCTGGAAGAGCTGATCATGTTGGCTCGAGAGAATGTTGAGCGCGGATATACCCTCCAGGAATTCCTCGACCATGCCTCTTTGCGTTCCGAGGCGGACGACTACGACGAATCAGCCTCGGTCAGCCTGATGACCTTACACAATGCCAAGGGCCTTGAATTTCCCATTGTCTTTATGGTCGGCTGTGAAGAAGGGCTCTTTCCCCACAGCCGATCGGTGGCTGAGGATGACCTGGAGGAGGAACGTCGTCATTTGCTATGTAGGGCTGACCCGCGCCCAGAAGAAAATCCACCTCACCTATTCCCGTCGTCGTCGATTCTTCGGTCGGGAAGGAGAAGAGATGAATGATCCCAGCCGATTTTTACAGGAGATTCCGGAACATCTGATCAGCATCTCTTCAGACCCGTTCTCGGTGCGCGAATCGGCCCAGCCCACTTCTGGTTCAAGAGTATACCGACAGCGCAAGCGTGCCGGAAATATTGGGATGAAGACTTACGACTCGACTGAAAGCGTTCGTGGGTTCCTAAGCAAACTCTCCCAGCAAGGGAAGTCCTCGAGTAGCAAATTTGTTTCCGGCGCCCGGATCGTGCATGAGCAGTTTGGTCACGGGAAAATTCTGGGAGTTCAGGAGACGGGCGATGATTTGAAGATCACCGTACAATTTCCGGGCCTGGGTATCAAAAGACTGCTGCAGAGTTATGCCAAGTTAAAGCTGGTTTAGCTCATGCAGACTCTCGATAGGATTTTATCTGTAGCCGTAGATTATGCCTGGGGGACTCCCCTGCTCATACTGTTACTGGGGGGCGGCACCCTACTGACCCTCTATTCCCGGTTTCTCCCCTTGTCCGGTGCAAGACACGCCCTTGAAATTCTGCAGGGGAAATTCGATCGGGAAGGGGATCCAGGTGACATCAGCCACTTCCAGGCTTTGAGTACCTCCCTATCCGCTACCATCGGCATGGGGAATATCGGGGGAGTCGCCATCGCCATTACCCAGGGTGGTCCAGGTGCGGTTTTTTGGATGTGGATGGCCGCTCTTGTGGGGATGGCCACCAAGTTTTTCAGTTGCACCTTGGCTGTAATGTATCGAGGTACAGACAGTCAGGGGAACATTCAGGGCGGGCCCATGTACTACATAGAACTGGGATTGGGCCGCAAATTCCGTTTCCTGGCCATTTTCTTCAGTGTCTGCGGGACCATCGGTTGCCTGGCCATGTTTCAGGCCAATCAAGTGGCGGAGATTCTGAAGAACGCTTACAGCGTACCCTCCTGGCTCACCGGCCTGGTGTTAACGGTTTTAGTGGCCGTGGTCATCCTGGGTGGGGTCAAGAGAATCGCCAAGGTGGCCAGCCGTTTGGTTCCCCTCATGTGTTTCCTGTATCTACTGGCCTCCCTTTATGTCGTCATCGTTCATTACTCACTGGTTCCTCAAATCTTCGCCCAGATTGTTCATGATGCCTTCACCGGAACCGCAGCGGCCGGGGGGGTCGCCGGCATTTCGGTGATGACCGTCATCCAGACGGGTATCAAGAGAGCGGCCTTCTCCAATGAGGCGGGAATCGGAACCGCCCCTATGGCCCATGGAGCAGCCAAAACGACCGAGCCCGTCCGAGAAGGATTAGTGGCCATGATCGGTCCCTTCATCGATACCATTGTGGTGTGTTCTCTGACTGCCTTTGTGATTTTGTCCAGTGGTAACTGGCGCGGCGAAGACGTCCAGGGGGTGTCTCTTACCACCCAGGCTTTTGAATCGGTTATGGGGGACTTCGGTAAAGTGGTCCTGGTTGTTATAGTCCTGCTTTTTGGCATCTCCACGATGTTCGGCTATTCCTACTATGGCAAAAAGTCCTTCAGCTACCTCTTCGGCCCAAAACACGGTCGAATTTATGAGGTCTTTTATCTCGTGATGCTCTTCGTAGGAGCTGTTTGGAGTGCAAGTATGGTAGTCAATCTCATCGATACGACTTTTGCACTGATGGCTCTCCCGAATATGCTGGCCGTTTTACTGCTGGCTCCCAAGGTGATGGAAGCGACCCGGGACTACTTTTCCCGCTATCGGCCTCGCTAGCCAGGGTTATTCATAGACTGTCGTCGCGAAGCGGCGGAAACGCCGGCGGGAGTGCGTTGCGCCACGTCGCGACCGAGACCCCCGCAGGCGTACTCGTGAGTACGCCGAGGCGGTCGAGGGAGGGGGCACCCGCTTTGCGGGTCGCGCAGTCCAGACGGATGATCCCGACGCTGCAGCAGACAGCTTATGAATAATCATGGCTGGGATCCAGGACGATGCTATCGGCCTGTGATAAAATCTAAAAATGAGGAACGCTTTGTCCGATCAGGCGTAAGGTAGAGCGAGAACAATGATGAGAACAGAGAACAATGACCTGAAACAAATAAGATTAGGGTGGAGGTTTGGATGGCCAATATAAAGCAGTTTTTTACATCTAAAAAGGGCATCACTTTCCTGGCGCTTTTGACGACTCTGCTGCTGGGGATCACCATCGGGACGCTGGTTTCTGACCGGGTGCTGAGTGCTGAAGAGGACAAGGAAACGGTGGCTCTCCTGAAAGTTCAAGCTGAGGGATCACCGTTGGTGCTGGAGGAGGAGGCCTCCCTGGCAGAAGGATTTTCCCGGGTTGCCAAGACGGTTGAGCCTGCCGTTGTCAACATCAGCACCACCGCGGTGATTCGCACCAGTGCTCCCCAGGAGAGAGGATCTCCGGATGACCTGCGAGATTTTTTCGGAGACGATTTCTGGCAGCGTTTTTTCGGGCCCTCGGTTCCTCAGGAGAGGAAAACGACCAGTCTGGGCTCCGGAGTGATCGTCGACAGCAGTGGCTATGTTCTCACCAATTACCACGTGGTGGCCACCTCGGGGAACCGGCAGGGTGTCCGTAGAATTGCCGACAAAATCACCGTGAAACTGTCCACCGGAGAGACTTATCTGGCCCGCATCGTGGGTGGAGATCCTGAGTCGGATCTTGGAGTTTTACGGATCGATACGCCTGAACCCTTGCCCTTCGCCAAGGTGGGGGATACCTCCAAAATGGAAGTGGGCGATTGGGTGCTGGCCATTGGCAACCCTTTCGGCGTCGGTCGAACCGTCACCTCGGGGATCGTTTCAGCCACGGGCCGCGTGCTTCCCGGCTCGACGATCTTTGGAGACTACATCCAGACCGACGCGGCCATCAATCCAGGGAACAGTGGCGGCCCGCTGGTCAATATGCGCGGCGAGGTGATCGGGATCAACACCTTGATTCTCACCCGAAGCGGTGGATCTCAGGGGGTGGGCTTCTCCATTCCCTCCTCAGTCTTTATCAATTCCTACAACCAGATCGTGACCAAAGGAAAAATTGAGCGAGGCTGGCTGGGTGTTTCCATGAACACCTATCCGTTGACCGCGGAATTGACCGAATTCTTTGGCCTTTCCGGGGATGATCCCGAGGGAGTGAAGGACGGAGACGGAGTTCTCATCACCCAGCTCATCGACGAAAAGGGCGATCCTGCTGAAACCGGCCCCGCTTACCTGGCCGGCATCCGTGCCGAAGACGTGATTGTCAAGTTTGGAGACCGGGAGATAGAAAGTCTTAACGATCTGCGGGTGGCCGTAGCCTATACTCCTCCCGGGGAAAGAGTTCCCGTAGCCGTGGTTCGAAAGGGTGAAGTCCTTCATCTAACCGTAACCTTGGCGGAAAGAACTTATGACCAGCGCGAACAAGCCGAAAATGAAGGACTTTCTTTCGAGCAGCGAAGAAAAGAGGAACGAGAGAAAGAGATCGGTCTGGAATTCGAAACGCTCTCCGCCCAGGATGCAGAAAGACTGAATGTAGGTGACGAAAGAGGAGTCCTGATCCGTGAGGTAGCTCCCGGAAGCCTGGCTGATGAAAGCGGATTAGGCCCTAGTCAGGTCATCACGCATGTGAATGGCGTGGCCGTAACCACTGCCCAAAATCTGTACGATACCATCAACACCATGAGTTCCGGTTCGGGTATTGTGCTGCGTGTTATTTGGCCAAGCCCGCAGGAACGGCGAGTCAATATCGCTTATACTTCATTCAAAAAGCCTTAGGAGCCTGTCGTCGGGTAGGGGCGAGCCGGTGGCTCGCCCGAACAGCTAGGATGGCAAAACCGAAGCCACGCGGGTAACGAATGTGCCGTTCGTTCGGTTGGGCCCCTCCCAACCCGCCATACCATAAGAAGCCTATGGCCAAGGCCAAAGCTTACAAGAATCTGATTGCCGGTGAATGGGTTCGATCCTCTTCCGGGAACACCTTTGACAGTCATAACCCTGCTGACCACCGTGAGCTGGTTGGATCCTTTCAAGAGTCCACATCAGAGGACGTCGAGAAGGCAGTAGCAGCCGCCTGTGAGGCCTACTCTCTGTGGAGGCTAACCCCTGCTCCCAAACGAGGTGAAATCCTTTTCCGACTAGGGGAGATCCTCACCCATCGCAAAGAGGAAATCGCCTGCGACATGACCCGGGAGATGGGAAAGATTTTGCTGGAAACACGAGGAGACGTTCAAGAGGCCATCGACATGGCCTATTGGATGGCCGGAGAAGGTCGGCGAATGTACGGTCACACCACCCCCTCAGAACTGCGTGATAAATTCAACATGAGTGTGCGCATGCCTGTCGGCGTCTGCGGAATCATCTCGCCCTGGAACTTCCCCATCGCCATTCCAAGCTGGAAGATGCTTCCGGCATTAGTGTGTGGAAATACTTGTGTGTTCAAACCAGCTTCCGATGCCGCCCTGACTGCCGTGCATCTCATGGAAGCGTTCGAGGAGGCAGGTTTACCCAAAGGCGTTGCCAATCTGGTCACCGGAAGCGGCTCTCAAGCCGGAAGCGCAGTGGTTGAACATAAGGATGTGAGGGTTGTTTCCTTCACCGGATCCACCGCTACGGGAAGAATTGTTGCACAGACGTGTGCTCGTGATTTCAAGAGGTGCAACCTGGAAATGGGCGGAAAGAACGCCATCCTGGTGATGGAAGATGCCAACCTGGAGCTGGCTGTCGATGGTGCGCTTTGGGGCGGCTTTGGCACCAGCGGACAACGATGCACGGCCTCGAGCCGGGTGATCGTTCACAAAAGTGTCTACCAGAAATAAGTTTAAAATTTGGTTGAACGTACCCAGAAACTGCGTGTTAGGAACGAACTAGACTCTGAAGTCGAAATGGGCACAATAAAAAAAAAAAAA
>PVMK01142496.1_pt1 | contig 24555 bp, 22 predicted proteins | sample 1853481 | NCBI WGS metagenome assembly PVMK01 (sample SAMN08533507, study PRJNA380276) | Marine sediment metagenome, whole genome shotgun sequencing project.
ATCGCCGGGCTTTGCGTGAGAGAACTGCCAGGTAGATCTGCGCCTTGTTGTCGAAGTAGCGGTAGAGCGTTCCCTTGGCGACGCCTGCGAGTTCGGCGATCTCGTCGAGGTTCGCATCCATGAATCCGTCCCGGAAGAAGATCTCCTTCGAGGCCTCCAGGATTCGGCGGCGAACTTCCGCCTTCTTTTCTTCTCGGCCCGGGCCGGACGATCTTCGCGGATCGGAGACGATTCCTCTTGAACTCATCGCGCGATCGCTCGGCGCAGTTCGCCAATCAGGTATCCGCGCATGTCTTCGGGCTCTACGATCGCTTCGAGAGAGCCCACTTCGAGGGCGCGCTCCACACTGTGAATCGAATCGAACTCCGCCGCGAGCTCAGCCTGCTTCTCGAGCAGGACTTCCGTCCATGCGCTCTCCAGCTGGTCACGCCCGCTCGAACCGAACTGCCGTTGGAGTTTCACGATTCGCGGATCCATCGCCGCGCGCGCTCGAACCTCACGCGTAAAAACAACAGCGGCCGCAGGTGCTCCACCGATCACCGACGCGAAAGAACCCGCAAGTGCCGCCGGGCGCAACTCTTCGTTCAAGCTGCCTGAGAAGACCACGTAGGCACCGCCGTGGTAGCGCGACACGACGAGGAAGAGGATCGTCCCCTCGAAGTTCACCACGGCCCGCGCAATCTCCGCGCCGTACTCGAGTTGCAGTTTCCGCATCGACTCGGGCGATCCATCGAATCCCGATAGATTCGCGAGCAGCACGACCGGCCGGTTTCCGCTCGCCGAGTTGAGAGCACGCGCGAGCTTCTTCGACGAGAGGGGGAAGAGCGTGCCACCCGTCCACACCGAGGGGCCGTCCGTGGGGTTGTAACCCTCGCGCGGGAGACTGCGACTCTCGATGCCAATCAGGCTGACCGGGAAGCCACCCAGATGCGCATCCCAGACGATCGCAGTTTCGGCACCCTGCCAGATCCGCCAACGCTCCAGATGGCCACCGTCCTGATCGATTACACCGCTCATCAACGCGCGCATCGCGAAGGGCCGCTTGCGGTCGAGATTGGTATCGCGATCGAAGATCTCGCCCAACGTACGGAAGTCGTGACCGTCTGTGGGCTCACAGGGAAACTCCGTGATCGAGCGCGTGTCGAGGTCACTCGTCTCGAAGATTCGCGGCGCACTTTCTCCCGGTGGAATGAACGTGAACCGGTAGTGGTCGTAGAGGATCCGGTAGGCATCGGCGAGATTGCGCGCGTAGAACTGGGCCTCGCCATTGGGTCCCATGATCCGCTCGTAGCCACCGATGGCGGTCTCGTCTTCCGCCGACACCGCTCCGGCGGCTTCCAACGCAGCCCGCCCTGTGAGAAGCATCGAGGCCGAAGAGGTCATGATCAAGACACCGCGGGTGTGTTGAAGCATCGTGGCGAGCGCATTGAAATAGCTCTGCGCGCCCACGTTCACGCCCTGAACGATGATGTGAATGACACCGCCCGACTGGGTGAAGGTGATGATCCGTCGCACGACTCTCGCCGTCGCGTCGAGATTCTCCGTACCGCTGTCCATGGCGATCCGAGCGCCACTCGAAACGGGCAACCATTCGAGCGGTAGTTTCAATTCTTCCGCCAGGTCGATCGCCGCGACAATCCGATCACACTCCGGCGCGGCCAAGGCTCCCATCCCGATCGTGGGATCCGACAACACGAGTACGCGTTTCATGCCTTCGGGAACTTTTTCCGTGGGCGTATCGATCACGCCAAAAACCACGGAACTCTTGTTCATCCCATAGGGGCGGCCCGCGACGCTTACCGCCGTCGGCGTCGCCGAACTCTCCTCGAGATCGAACTCCTCGAATTTTCCGGGAGGCAGATCCGGTTCACCTTCTTGACTCGTGACGCCGTTACCAGACGATCCACCCGTCAACAGCCGAATGATCTCGTAGGGGTAGATGAGTCGGCGGCGGCGGGCCTCCACCACCTTGCGCTCGTAGTCCCGGGCGGGCTCCAACGGAGCGAGGCCCGGTTGCCGCCACGAGAGTTCCATGTTGCTCCCGGTCGGATCCGCGATCACGACTTCGAGTGAATTCGCGGCTTTTTCCGGTTGATCGCGATCGAGCACGTTCAACCGCGCGATCACCTTCTCGAGACCGAGGTTTCGCGTGGCTGGCGCGAGGCGCCGTGCCAGGCGCGCGGCAACCTGATCGTCGAGAAAAATCGCAGGCGAAGTAAAGACCGCGATGCGATTCCACTGCAATCTCCGACTCGGATCTCGTAGCCCGAGGTGATTGCGCAAGGTTCGGGTGGCGTCGAAGAAGACGCGCTCGAACGACGCCAGATGCAACGTCGCCTCGTGGCCGTGTTCGGGAGAGCGACCTCGAAAGTCAGCGAGAACGAATATTCGTTCGTCGCCCGGAATCTCTCGCGACCGCAGATGGAAACAATAGATGTCGTCCGGAGAATCCAGCCGCTCGCAAGCAAAAGCCACCAGCCGGTGGAGATCGATTCGGCTCGCCGTCTCGGGGTGAATCCCGTAGAGGCCCTTCATCTCCTCCCAGCCCTGCGCGGTCTGCGCAAGGCTGAAATGCTCGGTTCGCTCGGAATCCGCGAGTCGGGTCAGGGTGAGGCGGTCTGCCTTCAAGTGCTCCGAGAGGGCCGGCGCAAGCGTATCGCGAAGAGCTTCGAGGTCTTCGTCATTTTCGACCTGAACCAGCAGTTCGATCGCGTGGATTCGCTTGTCCGAAGACACCTCATCTGACGCTCGAGAGAGCTGTTCCAGCGTCTGTGAGATCTGATCGGGCGCTGCGACGCTGCCGAGCAGTGTCCGGCCATCCTGCAGGTCGAGCCGTTCGATGTGAGTCAACCCGATGATCGTGGAAGTGTGGATCGGCGGATTGTTGGGCGCGTAGAAGCGAGAGATATGGGCCGCGACAGCGATGGAACGGCGGAGCGGATTCGAATCCGATAGCCACCGGCCGACGCGATCGAAAACGTTGTAGGGCGAGTTCGCCAGATGCACCAGCACTGCTCTCGGGGGGTGGCTGGGCACGGACTCTGACCCGGCAAGCCAGCTTTCCACTTCCTGGGTGGTCTGCTCTGCTTGCCGCTCCAGCTCGGGGCCCTCGAAGATCGTATAGCTGGCTTCGATCGCGCGATCCGCCAACGCGTCGGGCAGCTGTCCGCGCATGCCCGAGATACTTCCGAGCGAATTCTTGAGCCGCTCATCATCTCCGAGATGAACTCCCGATTTTGCGAGAGCGTGGACCCGCTTCAAGATCTCGAGTACCAGCCGGCGCCGCAGATCGGGGGAGAGTTGACTGGCCACCAACCGCAAGACGGCTCGCTCGAAACTATCGGACGTCTTGAGGTTTTCGATCCCAAAGTGAGCCAGTGCGCGACGCAGGATCACCAGGAAGACTTCGGGCATCCCGGAGCCCTCGGTGGCCATTCTGCGCATGTAGGCGCGCAGGCGCGCGTGATTCGAAGGTCCAACCTCTCCTGACACGGATGCGTGTGGAGCGCGAACGAACAACTGCTCGATATCCGCAAAGATTGCCAACTCGTGTCGGATCTCGGCCAGTTCACCGCAGATCTCAGCAGGAAGATCTTTGGGAAGCGGGGCTTCGAGCAGCGCGACGAGGCGCTCACCGCGTTGCGGATTGACGTCGTAACCCATCAGGATGCGTCGGATCTCATCACGCGACGCTTCGATGGCAGCGCGTCGAGCGATCGCATCCGCGTGTTCGATTGCTCGCAGATCCGGAACTTCGCCCTCTTCACCTGCCTTTTTCGAGAAGAAGAGATCCAGGGGATCAGAATCAGAGGAAAGTGCGAGCCGTTCGGAATACGACAGATCGAGAGTCTCTCGTTCCTCGGCCTCGATGATCAGAAGCAACTCGCCAGAACTCACCTGCTGGCCCGTGCGAACGCAGACTTCCTTGACCACACCGCTTACCGGCGCTCGGAAGTCGATCTCACTCTTCATGGCTTCGAGCAGGCCTAGGGATTGGCCCGCTTCTACTCGATCACCCGGCGCAACCTGCAAACCGATCACTACGGCAGGGGTGCCGCAGCGAACCTGGCCGGCGAGTTCGCTGGTAAAACGATAAGGGTGCGCCTCGATTTCGATTCGCAGACCGCGTTCCGAGACGTCGTGCAAAACGCGCAGGTAGCGACCGCCCAATTCCAGGATTGCCGAGTTGTCGCGCTCGTCGCTGAGTGTCGCGACCGCGACGCGACCGTCGAGGTGAACCCGATATCGCCAGGCGCCCACCCCGAAGACTTCGAGTCGATAACTTTCGGCACCGGCGGTGAGGTCGACCCGCTGGCCCGTCGAGGGCGGAATCGATGTCGGGGACAGTGTGGCCGGGTCCGCGTAGAATTTCTGCCGGGCCACGTCGCGAGAGCGCTGGTAGGAGAGAATCGCGGCGACAATCAACGCTTCGACCGCGTAATCGCCGGAACCTCCTCGAAGCTCGGGTGTGCGGTCCAACCACTCCGTGTCAAACTCGCCGCGGCGGTACTCGGGAGTCTCGAGAATGTCGATCAGATAGCCTTTGTTGGTCGCTCCTCCGGAGACGACCAGTTCGAAATCTGTGAGCGCACAGGCGAGCCGCGCACGGGCTTCCTCGCGGGTCTCCCCCGTGGCAATCAATTTCGCAATCAGGGAATCGAACTCCGCCGGAACCCTGCAGCCGGCAACCACCCCGGAATCGACCCTCACTCGCGGTCCGAGTGACGGATCGAACAAGGCGATTTGGCCGGGCGTCGGAAGAAAACCCGCCTGCGGGTCTTCCGCACATACGCGAGCTTCGATCGCAACCTGGGCGCCGGTCTCGCGGCGAAGGGGCAGCGGCTCTCCCCTTCCGATGCGAATCTGGAGTTGCACGAGGTCGATCCCAGTCAACTCCTCGGTGATACCGTGCTCTACCTGCAGACGCGGGTTCACTTCGAGAAACGAGTATTCCTCGCCGACCGTAAGAAACTCCACGGTTCCCACACCCACGTAACCAACGTGTTCGACCAGGTGAACGGCCGCTCGCTCGAGTTCGGCGGATAGCTCCGGCGAAATACCCGGGGGCGGAGCTTCTTCGATCAGCTTCTGGTGTCGTCTCTGAACCGAGCAGTCGCGGCATCCCAAAGACATCGCGGAGCCCTTCGCGTCGACTGCAATTTGAACTTCGATATGGCGGCCGCGCGGAAGCCTGCGTTCGATGAAGAGGCGGTCGTCCCCAAATGCCGCTTTCGCCTCGGCAGACGCCGAACGGAACGCGTCCGCGAGTTCCGACTCCGACTCCACCATTCGGATTCCACGCCCGCCGCCTCCGGATGCTGCCTTGACGGCTACCGGATAGCCAAGTTCCGCCGCGCAGCGCGCTGCGGCCTCTTCGTCCGCGACGACACCATGGCTCCAAGGAACCACCGAAATGCCCACATCTTCGGCAATTCGCTTGGCGACGATCTTGTCACCGAGGGCTCGCATCACATCACCGGAGGGGCCCAGGAAACAGATCCCGCTGTCGGTGACTCGATCCGCAAAATCGGGGTCTTCCGCAACGAATCCCCAGCCCGGCCATACCGCATCGGCACCCGCGCGTACGAGCAACGCGATCAACCGATCGTGGTCGAGATAAGCCGCAACGGGACCATTGGGCGCTTCGAGCCGGACCGCGTGATCCGCGTGCCGGACGAAAGGTGCGTCGCGATCGACGTCGGTATAGATCGCGATCGACTCGAGATCCGAATTCTCGAGCGCTCGCAGCGCTTTGACGGAACGGATGCAGCGCATCGCCGCTTCCCCGCGATTGAGGATGGCGAGCCGGCGAATGGTTCTTTCAGCACTCAACAGAGATCACCCTGCTCGACGTGGGATCGATACGCGATGCTCGGGTACGAAGCATCGTGCGAGAGTGACACGCACGTGGCTTTGCCAGCTGCGGCACGCTGCGAAACCCGATCGGCCTTTTCGACCCGCGGGTCGCGACACACAAATCCCGCGTACGCACCGTGATGCGAGAGGGAGAGCGCCACGGGCGCGGCTTTTCCAGCCAGGATCAGCTGCGGAATCCGGTCGACCTTCTCGATCCGCAGATCAGAAATCGCAACCCCCAACTCCGTGGCAATCGACGAGAGCGCGAATCGGCGGACTCCCTCGCTCGGATCGCGAAGTTCAGTCGACGTGAGCCGACATGCACCCGAAAGCATTCCGGTGAAAGATTCATCCTCACTCACCACAGCGTGCACGCAGTCCCCATCGATCTGAACCCGAACCGGCCAGCGACGAATCCCGTACCGGACCGATCCGCACAGCGAGCGATCGAGATCGACGACGAAACGCGCCGGAGAAAAAGCGATCTCCGCAGATTCTCTGCGGGCTGCCTTGTAGGTGGCCTCTTTGGCCGACCACAGTATCCAGCGCTTCTGTACATCCGAATGATCCATTGAAAGCGATCGACTTTCTTCCGGCGTGAAGACCCGTCGATCGAAACGCGAGTGGCACGCGTCGCGCCACGATTCGGGATCAGAGAGGTCGACGACATCATTCCCGATCATCGAAATACTCCTGCTCCATCTCGGCGAGACGTTGCGCGATCTGGCGCGCGATATCCCGCGAGGCGCGAAGCCCACGGAAGTTCGTTTTGAGTTCGGCGACCGAAACAGATCCGCGAAACCGCTCGCCCCGCATCGGCATATCCGAGTAGTCGTCCTGGTGATCACCTCTCAGGTACACACAGACCACTCTACAGTCGGGGATGCTTCGATAGATCCTGCCGACTCCCGAGGCGGCTGTATCCGGGTCCACCCGTCCGGTACGGCTCCGCCCGGCTTCGGGAAAAATCAATGCCACTTCACAGTTGGAAACTGCGTGTGTCAACTGGGCCAACACTTCAGTGACTTCTGCTCGATTGCCGCCGCGTTCGACGGGAAGACACTTCAGTGAGTAAATCAGAAACCGCATATAGGGTGTGGCTGCAAAAATAGACCGCTCTGGAATGTTCCAGGGCAGTGTCCTGAAGTGTCGGAAATACCACCATGGTGACCCCAACGCCCACGCGATCACGACAGAGTCGATCATCGTGAGATGGTTTGCACAGATCATCACCGGCCCATCTCGCGCGAGGCAGATCCTGCGATACTCGCGCCGAAAATCCCGTAGGCCTTCGATTCGGTAACCGAACACCCAGCGCAGCGCGATCCCAATCAACGGGACCGCCAGAGGCGACAGCAGGCGGGAAAATTCTCGCTGCAGCACCAATCGTCTGCGCGCGTCCGCCGGCAGTGGAGCTATGGGCCGAAGCGCCACTACCCGATTTTCGCCTCAATCAACTCGACCGCATTCCCGACAGTCTCGACCTTGTCGACATCGTCATCATCGATTTCGATATCGAAGGCATCCTCGAACTCGAGGACGACATCAACCAGTCGAGCCGAATTCACTTTGAGGTCGTCGAGAATATGGGTGGCCAGCGAGATGCCTTCGAGCGCCTGCTGGTTCTTTACATAAGGGGTGAGAATCTTGACCACTTTTTCAAAAATTTCAGTTTGATCCACTGATGAGCTCCTTTTTTTTACTCTCTTTGCAACGCTTTCAGGCGCTGAATGCTCTCGGGCACCTACCTGATCAAGTGCAGGAGATCTCCCGAAGCGGGGTTATTCATTCCACTTGCGAAATACCAGACATGCGTTGACGTCCCCGAAACCGAAGCCCGCCTTCACGACGACCTGAAGGTCCGGAGTCTCCAAAGCGGCGTGCGGGATCGATGCCGCGTAGGGCTCGATCTCTGGGTGCACGTCCTCGCAATTGATCGAGGGATGCACGAATCCACCTTTGAGCATGAGCACACAGGCGACCGACTCGATTCCGCCCGCAGCGCCGAGAGCGTGGCCGATCATCGATTTCGTCGATGTGATCGGAGGCAGATCGCTCGGACTGCACCCGAGAGCTTTTGCCCAGGAGCGGACCTCTTTGGGGTCTGCGCCCGTGGCGGTCAGATGCCCATTGATTGCATCCACTTCTTCGGGGGCGATCTGCGCATCTGCGAGCGCTGCTTGGATGCAGCGACTCACACCCTCGGGATTCGGCGCCGTCATACTGCCGCCTCCTCGGTGACCGCCACAGTTGATCGCGGATCCGGCCACTTCAGCGTGGATTCGCGCTCCGCGCTCCTGCGCGCTCTCGAGACTTTCCAGCATCAGCACGCCCGCGCCGGCACTCGGGACGAACCCAGCGGCCGTTGCGCTCATCGGTCTCGACGCGGACTCCGGCGCATCATTGAAGCGGCGGCAGAGCACCCGCATCGCGTCGAATCCCGCCCAGATGTAATGGCTCGCGCCCTCGACGCCTCCACACAACATCCGCTTGGCGAGCCCGCGGCGGATTCGCTCGACACCCATCGAGATCGCTTCGCTTCCGGTACTGCACGCGCTGGAGTTCGTGGTGACCTGATTTCCCAATGCCAGGATGCCAGACAGGCGAGCCGAGACTCCACTCGACATGACCTGTTCGACGACGATACTTCCCATTCGACGAACCTTCTTTGCATTCGTCATCGGAACGACCGCGTTGGCAATCGTATCCATGCCACCGATCCCGGTACCCAGTACCGCACCAGCATCCCAATCCACACGGTCGTCATCGGGGTCGGGGCGCTCTAGCCCGGCATCCGTCCACGCGTCGACACCGGCGATCGCCCCACAGCGGTGCCCGGAGTTCATTGCGAGCAGGAGGTCGTCGGAAAAATACGATTCCGCGAGTTCATCGATGCCCTGGGGAACACCGGCCACGTGCGATCCGAAGCCACACTCGACCATCTTCTCATGCACGCGGATGCCAGAGAGCCCCTTTCGAAGCGCGAGTTCAAAATCGCGGATGCCATTGCCGTTGGGCGCCAACACACCGATCCCGGTTACCACCACTCGCCTACTCATTTGAAGACTCCCATTCCTGAAACGGTTCCCGAGCAGACGATCGTCCCATCATCGAGTTTCATTTCGGCCTTCGAACGCAATTTTCGCCGGCGATAGAAGACCTTCTCCGCTGTGATGGTCACGCGGTCACCCGGGTTCACAATCCCGGAAAATTCGACATCCGTATCGGTGAATAGGGTCATCATCTTCGTGGTGTCGACTTCACTCTCCTGGGCGTGCAGATAGATGCCCAGGGCGACGATGCCCACCTGTGCGAGCGACTCGATCAGGATCACTCCCGGGGTAACGGGGTTTCCTGGGAAGTGGCCACGATAGAAGTTCGCTTCGGGGTGAAACCGGTAGACGCCCACGATGTGATCGTTGTCCAATTCGATGATGTCATCGATGAAGCGAAACGGGTCCTGCTGCGGGATCAGGTCGAGAACCTGCTTGGGTGTCAGACGAGTTCCGCTCATCGCTCCATCTTCCCACCGCGCGAGCGCTCGGATGCCATCGGATAATCGGAGTATGCGATGCCTTGGAAGCTTCCGACCTTGGCGCGTTTGATCTCATAAATCGGCTCGTCGTCGACAAATAGCGTCGCATCTCCGATCACGAGCGTCGCGCCGGCGTGGGCAATTTTCGTGAAGCGGCGGACATCGATCTCGTATCGCACACAACGGTCGTGCGGCCGAATCTGGCCCAAAAATTCGACTTCACCGCAACCCAGGGCTCGGCCAGATCCGAGACCGCCACTCCACGCACAAAAGAAACCCAACAATTGCCAGACACCGTCGACACCCAGGCAGCCGGGCTGGACGGGGTCATTGCGAAAATGGCATTGAAAGAACCAGTCATCGATCGCCACATCGCGTTCCGCAACGATACGACCTCGGACGCCCTCGGCCCGGATCTCGAGGATCCGATCGATCATCAACATGGGCGGAGCCGGAAGCTGCAGGGCGAACTCGGGAGGCGCGTCGCTGAAGAGATTCCCGTATGCGACGCTGAGCAACTCTTCCTTCGTGAAGCTCTTCTGAACCTGAAATTCCTCGTAGGTCACGAAATATCTCCAAATCGAATCAGGTAGCCCGACCAGGTGAGCCCAGAACCCACCCCGACCACGGCCACGTCGTCGCCGTCGCGCCACTTATCCCACTCCATCGAGACCACTGACGCCGAACTGGCACTGCCGGTATTCCCGAACCACTCGACGTTGCTGAAGTGACGCTCAGCGGGAATGTCGCAGTGTTTACACACAGACTCGAGCATTCGGTGATTTGCCTGATGGCCAACGAATTTGAAGCTTCGGTCGGGGTCCTCGTATTCCTCCTTCAGGGCGTTGAGCAGACGGGTCATCCGCTTGATGCCGAAGGTCTGGACCGTGCGGCCCTCCTGGTGGAAGAAGCCGAACCGCGGGACGACGACTTTGTCATTGCCCGCCGGGCTCGACTCCATCGTATTTCCTTCGATGCGAGCCCGGCTTGGATGTCGCGTCGAAATCACGGCAGCCGCAGCACCATCGCCCCACAACACAGCAGACGAGCGATCCGTATAATCGACGGCTTTCGTGAGACAGTCCGTGACGACGAGAAGGATGTAGTCGGGAAGTAGATCGGGTTGCATCATCGAGAGCAGGTAGAGCTGCACATAGAAACTGGTGCACGCTGAATTCACGTCGAAGGCGGGCACCTCGAGTCCCAGCGCTTGACCGATGTTGCAGGACTCGGCGGGCGACGTCGTGTCCATCAATGAAGTGCCGCCGATCAACATGCCGATGTCGCTCTTCTGGATTCCGGCGCGTGAGATTGCGAGCTCCGCAGCCCTTTGACCGAGGTCTGCGTTGCTGTAGAGAGCCACCTCCATCGCATCTTTCGGTTCGGCATTCTTGGTCTCTCGGATGTAGTCGAGTGGCAACACGGTACGCCGCGCGCGGATACCGACACGATCGATGATCCACTGATCGTTCGTTCCGATGTCCAGGTCTTCGAGAAATTGATTCGAGATCTCGTTTTCCGGATGCGAATGTCCGACGCCGTGGAGGTAGATCGTCACCTCAGAACTCCAGAAATGTGTTCTCCGCCATCCACTCGAATGACTTCACCGTTGATCCAGGCGGCTTCTGCCGTAGAGAGCAGATAAATTACATTGGCAACATCAATAGGTGTAGTCAGCCGCTCGAAGGGATTGCGCCGCCGGGCCTGGGCCTTGAGCTGGGCACTGCCGGGAATCACCTGGAACGCAGCGGTGTCGGTCACGCCGGCTTGTATCACATTCGTTCGAATCCCATAGGGAGCGAGTTCCACCGCCATCGAACGTGCGATCGACTCGAGCGCTACCTTGGCGGCCGCGACCGCCGCATAACCCTTCCAGGCCACTTCGTTGCCTTCGCTGGTGAGACCGAAGATGCGCGCATCCTCTGCAAACAAACCGCGCTCCAGCACGGTTTGCGCCCATCCGAGCAGGCTCGTGCCCATACTGTGGATCGTTCGCCCCAGGTCTTCGTCGTCGATATAGGCCCGATCGGGATAATCGGGGGGCGTGGCCAGTGTATGGAGGCCGTCGGCACCCGCCTCGAAGAGCTCGTCCGCCGCTGCCTTCAGGCGTTCTTCGCTGACGCCGAGTCGTTGCGCGAGGTCGCCGGGGGTCGACGACGGGGCCCGCTTGTCGGGTGCGATCAGTTTGAGATTCCCGAACGCGATCGAGTGGAGCATGACCCGCAGCTTCCCGTCGGCACCCATGGCGCCTTCCAACTCGGTCAGGATCTGATCTCGATTGCCGGGATCGAGCGCATCGGTGTTGAAGGTGATCAAGCGAGCACCGGTGCCGCGAATCTTCTCGAACTCGGGCGCGATTCGCCCCATCGCACCGCGCCGGTCGCGATGAACGACACACAAACTCATCCCCTGCTCGGCGAGCTTCTGCGCGGTCGCCAGCCCGAAGCCACTCGAGCCGCCAAGCACGATCGCCCACTGGTCGCGGTTGAAATCCTGATCCACGCGTCCCCTCAGCTCAATTCAAAGTTTCCCCGAGGGGATAAAATCGCTTGTATCGGGTGCCGCGAGGACCTCTCGATCCACCTCGCCGCGAAGTCTGGAACGCTTTCTAAAGAGCCCTATCACGGTCCAACCGGCCCACCGCGACACGAGATCATCTCCGAAGTCCGCCCGATGATGACTGCGGGTCACTTTTTGTCAAGGCAGCGATCTGGGGAATTCGCGAAATCCACCGAGCCCACCAGGAGCGACTCCCCCAGGGGAAGTAGCCCGAACCCATGTTATCCTCGGCCGCATGTCCGATCCGATCGTCGACCTCCTCTCCTTCATCGACCGCTCGCCCACCCCCTATCACGCGGTCGCGGAGTCCGCGCGTCGCCTCGAAGCTGCGGGCTACGAGGCCGTCAGCGAAGAGGCGGTCTGGGATCTGGGGCCCGGGGATCAGCGCTACCTGGTTCGCCACGAGGGAAGCCTCATCTCCTTCCAGATCGGTGCGGTCTCCCCCGCCAACGGAGGTTTCCGGATCGTCGGGGCACATACGGACTCGCCCAATCTGCGCATCAAGCCTAGGCCCGACATCGACGCGGACGGCTATCGCCAACTCGGTGTCGAGCCCTACGGGGGCGCACTGCTCCACACCTGGCTCGACCGGGACCTCTCGCTCGCCGGGCGGGTGACACTGCGCGGAGCGCCCGAGCCGCGCACGCTGCTGATCGATTTCGCGCGGCCCATCCTCCGCATCCCCAACCTCGCGATCCACCTGCAGCGCGAACTGAACAAGAAGGGACTCAAACTCAACGCCCAGCAACACATGGCACCCATCTTCGGCCTGGAGGAACTGCCCCCTCTGCGGGAACTGCTCGCGTCGGAGCTGCACGTACAGAATCAAATCGAGGCGACGCGAGCGACGTGTTGGCTTTCGACCTGATGACCTACGACGTGCAACCGTCGGTCGTCTCGGGGCTGCGGGGTGAATTCATCCACGCCGCACGGCTCGACAACCTGGCTTCGTGTCATGCCGGGTTGACCGCGTTGATCGGCGCCGGTTCGGCCGCGCTGCCGCAATACACGCGTGTCGTGGCGCTCTACGACCACGAAGAAGTCGGCAGCCGAAGCGCCCAGGGAGCTGCGAGCCCCCTGCTCGCGGGCGCCCTCGAGCGGTCCATCTGCGCTTTCGAAGGCGGCGAACCGCAGGGACTCGAGCGCGCGCTGTCTCGCTCCACGCTGATCTCCGTCGACATGGCGCACGCCGTTCACCCCAACTACGCGGACCGCCACGAACCCCAACACCGCCCGGTCATCGGACGCGGACCCGTCATCAAGACCAATGCCAATCAGTCGTACGCGAGTGACGCGCAGACCACAGGGCTGTTCGCCGGATTGTGCAAACCGTTGGGTATCGAACCCCAGCACTTCGTCTCTCGCAGCGATCTCGGCTGTGGATCCACCATCGGCCCGATCACTGCCGCCCGGGTGGGGATCCGCACCGTAGACGTAGGCAACCCGATGCTTTCGATGCATTCGTGCCGCGAGATGGCGGGGACAGCCGACGTCGAGCCGATGATCGACGTGTTGCGCTCGTTCTTGGGAGGCTAGGAACACCCATGAACACCAACGGTGAACTGGATCGGGATTTCATTGCGAAATCCGTGCGCCACGGGATCATTATCGCGGTAGCAGCGGCGGTGGTACTGCTGTTGCTCTGGCTGCTGAAGAGCGCGCTGACACCCCTTGCTGTCGCATTCGTCTTCGCCTATTTCCTCGATCCACTGATCGACCGATTCGAAGCGCAAAGAATCCCGCGACGCATCGCGATCCTGTTCCTCGTCGCCGTGTCCGGAATCGTCGCCGTGGTCATCGCGGTATTCATCGTCCCCAGGTTGCTGCAAGAAATCGCCCACCTGGCAGCGAAGCTGCCGGGTTACCTGAATGGCGCAATTACAGCGATCAATCCCTGGTTCGAATCGTGGTTCGGGATCGCCATACCGACCTCGATCCGCGAGGGCCTGGAATCCTTCAAATCCAGCGGCGCATCGCTGCCGCTGGAATCTCTGCGCCGACTGATCGAGCAAGCCGTCCATGGTGTAACCGGAACACTTGGCTCGGCGATCGCACTGCTGGTGATTCCCGTCATTACCTACTACGCGTTGCTCGAGTTCGACAACATCAAGGCCTGGTTTCACGGACTGGTTCCCGTCGAATACCAGGAAGCCGTCGATGCGAAGTTGTCGATGATCGACACCCTGGTCTCCGGTTTCATCCGAGGACAGCTCATCGTCGCGGTACTGCTCGGAACCCTCTACGCGGTCGGTTTCTCGGTAATCGGAATCGACATGGCGATCGGAATCGGCATGATCGCGGGAATGCTCGGGATCATCCCCTACGTGGGCAGCGCGGTCGCGCTGGCTCTCGCCGCGGGGCTCTGCCTCTTGCAATACGGTGTCGGCCTGCAACTGCTATTCGTCGTGGGCTGGTACGCGCTCGTCCAGACGCTCGAAGGCCTGTTTCTGACACCCCGGATCGTCGGCCAGAGTGTCGGCATCCACCCGGTGGCGGTGATCGTAGGGCTGCTCATCGGAGGTGATCTGCTCGGCTTCCTGGGCCTGATCGTCGCGGTTCCGGTCACCGCGATCATCCAGGTCTTCGTTGTCGAGCTGCTCGAAACCTATCGGAGCTCCACGCTCTACTCGGGCTCGACGGAGCCCCCCGGCTGACCGCCAGGTCTGCGACACAATAAATTTTCGTGGACCACCCCACCACCCGCGCTACTCTCGCAGAGGATGAGCGAAGACCAGAACGACAATCCCCGAAGTGATGAAGAGGACGACGAAGGTCAGCCGGCCTCGACCCCTTTCGACAATCCGTTCTTTCTTCCGGTGCTGCTGTGGGCATTTGCGGCCTGGTGCGCGTGGGACATCGTGACCAACGCACCCGCCTATCAGGAAAACCCCAAGTTCAACGAGTACGGGCTCCTGGTCACGGGCGTCCTGGCGCTCTACTTCACCTGGTCGGCAGTCAAAGAAAAGCGCGCCGAGCGTGAGAATTCGCCCGACTGATTTCGCCGCTGCTCGACGAACCCGATCACCTCTGCGCAGCAGGTAATGCGTTCAACCCGCGAGCAGACTCCGCGCAATCACCTTGAGTTCGAGAACCGGCTTCACGCCCTCGAAGATCGGCAGCACCTGGGCGTCGACCACGTAGCGACTGATCGGATACTCCTCCGCGTAACCCCATCCCCCGTGTAGCAACTGGCCCTGCTGGGTGAGTTTGACCGCCACGTCGCAGCTGAGCAGTTTCGCCTGGGCGGCGAGGGTCGCCGCTGCGCGCTCGTCTTCGTCCATCTCGACGGCCGCCGCGTAGGTGAGCGCTCGAGCGCCGGCCAGTTGGGCCGCCATCCGACCCAACGCGTACTGGGTGAGTTGAAAATCCGAAAGCAGCTTCGAAAACTGCTTCCGATCCACCACGTACTCGACGGTCTTTTCCAACGCTCCCTGAGCGAGCCCGCAGGCCCGGCCGCCGGTTTGGAGTCGGCCTGCCGCAAAGCCGGCCATCTGGAGATAAAAACCGCGTCCGAGTTGCGCTTCGCCACCGACGAGACAGTCGGATGGAACCCAGTAGTCTTCGAGGTTCAGCGTGAACGAGTGCATTCCGCGATAGCCCGGCGTTGCGTCCGCCTTGCCGACCATGCGACCGCCGCCCGGCTGCGTCATATCGAAGTCGTGCCCGGTAAACGCATCTTTCGGGACGATGAAGAGCGACAGACCGCGGGCGCCCTTCGAGAGGTCCGGATCGGTGCGAGCCAGCAATGCAAGTACATTCGCCCGGCCGGCGAACGTGCACCAGGACTTCGGCCCGTTGATCACCCAACCCTCCTGGCCATCGACGTTGCGCGATTCGGCCTTGCACTTGACGGCGGCGACGTCGCTTCCGACATCGGGCTCGGTGACCGCGATGCCTACCATGAATTCGCCAGACGCAATCCCGGGCAGCCACTGCCGCTTCTGTTCGTCGGTCCCGCCCCCGAGCAAGGCCTTGGTGAGAATCTCCGGCCGCGTGATGAGCGACCCCGCACCGGCCAGTGAAACGCGCGAGAGTTCCTCCGTCGTGAGGATCATCGCGAGGCTGCCCATTTCGGAGCCACCGTACTGCTCGGGAACACCCATGCCGAAATAGCCGAGCTCGCTCATCTTGCCGATCAACGCCTCGGGAATCAGCGCATCGGTGCGGTGAATGTGTTCGGCCTGCGGCGCGACCTCGGCCTCGGCGAACTCGCGCACGGATTCGCGGATCTGTTCCGACATCTCGTCGAGGGGCAGATCGTTGCGGCCGCGGGCGCCCACGACGTGTTGGCCGATGGTTCGGTACACAGACTCGTGGTTGGCGCTGCGCAGCAGAGCCCGAAGCTCCGCGGGAAACGCATCCTCCAACGCCTCCTCGCCGATCCCGAGATCATCGACCGCGGGTGCGATGCGAACGTGCAAGCTCTCGACTAGATCGGCCACCGACGCCGCAAAGGTGGCCTCGGTCATCTCGGAAGACCGGCCCTCTTCGCCGAGTGCAGTCGCGAAGTCCAACGCGGCCCGCGCAGCCCGCCCCTCGGTCACCGCGTAGGCAACGCGCTCGGCCAACACCTGGTGGTCGTCGATTCGCTTCCCGCCCTCCGTGACCACGCTCGCGCGTTCTACGGTCTGATCGAGAAGTTTTTCCGCCGCATCGAGAAGCGTACGGGCGTCGGAGAGGGTCGGAGTGGGGGGCATCGGGTCAGTCCTTTCGTCCGTTCATGGAAATCGAGAGCGGTGTAGGATAGCGTGGCGACCGAATCGCTGCGTCGCATTTTCTGCGGACGGACCATGGCCGCTCAGATCTCAATTCTCGCCAGGTGCATCGCGATCGCAACACTCCTGCTCGCCTCGACCAGCGGCTGTGGGCTTCACAGCCACTCCGACGCGGCCGGCGCCCTCGCCGGATATCAAAGCGATGTCAGCGAGATTCAGGTGATCAGCGCCGTGGTGGGCGGCAAGAACATCTTCATCCCTTCGACGATCGTCGTCAGCGCGGGCAAGCCCCAGGCCCTTTCCATCTTCAACACCGCCGACAACCCCACGGCTTCGCGATCCGGGGCCTGTCGATCGAAACCGTGCTGAATCCTGGAGAAGAGACCCGGGTCGAGCTTCCCATCCTGAAAGGCTCCGAGATCTACACGATTGGATGTCAGCTGCACCCACCCCATCGAACGGCCACGCTCGTGGTGGTGCCCGCCCGATAGCTATCGGCGGCTTCGCTGGCGCTCAGCGGCTTTCGCTAACGCTCAGCGGCTATTCGCTAGCGCTCGGCGGCTTTCGCTAGCGCTCGGCGGCTTCGCTGGCGCTCAGGTACCGGAAAGAAAGGGGATCAGCTGATCTACGAGCGATGGGCTTCCGACCACCAATCCGATTTTGCCCTCGTGTTCGGACAGCGTGACACAGCGGCCGCCGGCCTCGGGCACCAGAATCTGGGTGGGCGCGACATCCCAGATCCGCAAACCCAGATCCACCATGGCACCGACGCCACCGCCGAGAACCTGCGCGTAACCGAACGCGTCCGTATAACCGCGCAGGTACGGGATCTCGCGCACCATCCGCTCGAGCGCGGGTAACTCGCCCCGCTCAGTGAAACAAAACGGATCGCCGTGCGAAATGATCGCAGTCTGGAGGTCCGTCTCTTCAGACACCCGGGTCGGAACGCCGTTCCGACGGCAGCCGCCTCCCTTCCAACCGACGTAGCGCTCGCCGAGAGCGGGGAGGTCGATGAGCCCCATCACGGGTTCGCCGTCCACCGCGAGAGCGATCAGCGTCGAAAAAAGCGGGATCCCACGTGAGAATCCGAGCGTTCCGTCGATCGGGTCGACGATCCATTCGGGCCCGTCACTTCGCCCTTCCGCGCCGTACTCCTCACCCAAGATGGAAAACTCCGGAAAGCCTTCCTGAAGCTGTTTTCGGATCACACGCTCGGCGGCGAAGTCGGCCTCCGTCACCGGCGTGCCATCGCCCTTCTTCTCGACGGCAACCGAACGGAAGCGGGGCATGACCTCCGCCCGCGCGAGATCCGCAGCCGCACAGGCGACCGCAGCTACTTTTTCGAGATCGATGGAATTCATGGGCGGCGTAGCATATCACGTCGGCGCGCAACGGCTGCGGGGATACGCAGCGGGAACTACAAAATTTTCATCCCTCGGCGTCGAGCGCGCGCAGTTGGCGGAAAGGGTAGATCCCCGTCGAGTGACCGTCGCTCCAGTCGATCTGGATCGCGTAGTGACCGACGGGTTGGATCTTCAGCGGGTGAACGTCTTCCGGCACGGACGCGACGTCCAGCCGGGGTTCGCCCGACCACTCGTCGACACAATGGGCGCACGCACACGCGAGCCGCAGATCGCGTACCGCGTAGCGGCTTTCCCGCCCGTCGGACCAGCTGATCCCGAGCTCGCTGGGCCCCGATTGTTCGATCCGAGTCGGCTTTATCGCCAAGGCGTCGTCCATCGCGGCAGAACTCTAGCGCTGGACGCCCCCGCTGGTCAGCGCGACACGGAGACCCGCGCGGGCTAGCGTCCCGGGTCGTGGCGGATCCGAGCTTCGACGACGCGATTGCGATTCTGGGCGGCACTGGAGAACAGGGGCTGGGGCTCGCGCTGCGCTTCGCCAAGGCGGGCCGCCCTATCCTTATTGGCTCTCGTAACGCCGAACGCGCGAGTGCGGCGGCCGAGCGCGTCCGCGCGGCGGTTCCGGGCGCCGAGGTCTCGGGAGGCGAAAACCCAGAGGTGTGCCGCCGAGCCCAGGTGGTCGTGCTCTCGGTCCCGTTCGAAAACACCGCGAGCACGGTCAAAGCCGTCCGAGACGCGCTGGTGGCGGGCCAGATCGTGGTGTCGATGGGCGTACCGCTAGCTTCTGCGACCGGAGGCCCGGCGACCCAAACCATCGGAGTCTGGCAGGGCTCCTGCGCGGAAATGGTCGCCGCGCTGCTGCCAAAGGGCGTACACGCGGTCTCGGCGTTTCAGAACGTCGCCGCGCATCGCCTCCACGACCTGGATCAGCCGGTCGAATGCGACGTGTTGGTTTCGGGAGATCCACAGCCCCGCAAGCGGATCATGGCGCTTTGCGAACTCGTGCAGGGCCTCCGCGGGATCGATGGGGGGCCCATTGCCAATGCCCGAATCGCGGAGTCGATCACCGCGCTGCTGATCGGTTTGAACGTCCGCTACCGGGTTTCGGACGGCACCGGAATCCGTTTCACGGGCCTCCCGGACAGCGATTCCTGAAAATCTGCGCGAAACGCTTACTGAATGAACATCAAGCCAATGATTTCAAGGGGTTACGGGCTCGGTGTGCGCTCGGGTTGCGTGCCGCGCCAAAGGGGCCGTCAACGGGCGGATAAAAAACCATTCAAGCTCAACGGGTTGTGGCTCACGACCTAGATAAGCACCAGATTTTGTGGAAATTCTATTGACGCTCCAGCACGCTGGGAGTACACAGGTTCGACGGGGATGAGACAGTCTTTTCGGTGGCCTGGGGGGTTTCAAATTACAGGCGGTCGTCGGAGAGAAGCGAGTTTGACGAGGGATGGAGGACCCGAATCCGACTCGGGGGCTCTGGAAGTTCCGGAGCCTCTCTCATCTCCGGGATGGCTCGGCTCACCTCGGAGGGAACCGCGCGATCACTTCGCTCCAACCAGTAACCATCCATTGCGACTGGCGATACTGCGGTCACCCGTGTCCGGCAGTATCGCCAGTCGCCCCGATGGATACCGGGAGTAGTCGAGAAAGCGGAGAGAGAGCGACAGGCACACCAAAGAAGTGATTAAATTCAAAGAGCGCTGTCGGTAGACGCGCAAGCAATTTGGCGCACGGCGTAGATTGGTCATCGCGCGGCAAAAAAGGGGGGATGGTGAAAGGCAGCGAGACGACAGACGGCACCCGGGAGAAAGGGCGACTCCACGCTGTGGGGGAGAAGAAGAGAAAACGCCGAACTCCGAAGGGAATGACGGTCTCGCGACATTTCACCACCGCCGGCGAAGATCCCTACGACTTCGTCGAATGGGAAATCCGAAGCGCGAAGATCGCCAACGAAAACGGCGAAATCGTTTTCGAGCAGACCGACGTCGAGGTACCCACGACCTGGTCGCAGCTCGCCACCAACGTGGTCGTCTCCAAATATTTCCGCGGACACATCGGAACCCCCGAGCGCGAAAACAGCGTCCGGCAGCTGATCGACCGCGTAGTGGGTCGAATCCGCGAATGGGGCGATGCCTCGGGCTACTTCCACACCCCGGAAGACTCACAGACTTTTTCGGATGAGCTCAAGCACATCCTGCTCACCCAGCGCATGTCGTTCAACAGCCCGGTCTGGTTCAACCTGGGCGTCAAGGGCAATAAGCAGCAAGCCAGCGCGTGCTTCATCAACTCCGTCGACGACACGATGGAATCCATCATGGATCTCGCGAAGACAGAAGCCATGCTCTTCAAAGGTGGATCCGGCACGGGATCGAACCTCTCGAAGATTCGATCGTCGAGAGAGACGCTCGCCGGAGGCGGCACGGCATCGGGCCCGGTTTCGTTCATGCGCGGCTTCGACGCCTTCGCAGGTGTGGTGAAGTCCGGCGGCAAGACCCGTCGCGCGGCGAAGATGGTGATCTTGAACGCGAACCATCCGGACATCATGGAATTCATCCGGAGCAAGTCCGAAGAAGAGAAGAAGGCCCACGCACTCATCGATACGGGTTACGACGGTGGCTTCAACGTTCCCGGCGGCGCCTACGACTCGGTGTTCTACCAGAATGCGAATCACTCGGTTCGCGTCACCGATTCGTTCATGCGTTCCGCGCAGGCGGACAGCAATTGGGAGACCCACAGCGTCACCACCGGTGAGGTCATCGACGAGTTCAAGGCCCGCGACCTGCTGAATGAAATGGCGGAGGCCGCGCACGGGTGCGGCGACCCCGGCGTTCAGTACGACTCGACGATCAACCGCTGGAATCCCGTCAAGGCTTCGGGGAGAATCAACTCCAGCAATCCGTGCTCGGAGTACATGTTCCTCGATGACACGGCCTGCAACCTCGCCAGCATCAATCTACTGACCTTCCTCGACGAAGCCGCCGAGTTCGACATCGCCGGCTTCCGGCACGTGGCGAGGCTTACGATCCTCGCCCAGGAGATCATGGTTGATCACGCCGACTACCCGACGCCGGCGATTGCCCGCAACAGCCATCTCTTCCGACCGCTGGGGCTCGGCTACGCGAACCTCGGCGCCCTCTTGATGAGCTACGGGCTGCCCTACGACAGCACCGAGGGGCGAAACCTCGCGGCGACACTGACCTCGTTGATGTGCGGCGAGGCCTACCACACGAGCGCGGACATCGCGTCCGCGATGGGTCCATTCCCGCGCTATCGGATGAACCGCAAACCCTTCCTCGAAGTCATCAAGATGCACGAGGAAGCGGCTCTCGCGATTTCGAGTGAAGGGGTTTCGGAGCCCCTGCTCGCCGCAGCTCGAGAGAGTTGGCACGCCGCTTACGAGACGGGCCGCAAGTTCGGATTCAAGAACGGGCAGGTGACGGTGCTCGCTCCGACGGGCACGATCGCCTTCATGATGGATTGCGACACGACCGGTGTCGAGCCGGACATTGCACTCGTCAAATACAAGAAGCTCGTCGGTGGCGGTTACCTCAAGATCGTCAACAACACCGTGCCAAGGGCTCTCGACAACCTCGGCTACGATGAGGCGGAAATCGAAGAGATCACCGGCTACATCAGCGAACAGGAAACGATCGAGGGTGCACCTGGACTGAAAGAGTCCGATCTCCCGGTCTTCGACTGCGCGTTCCGGCCTCAGAACGGCAAGCGCAGCATCGCCTGGATGGGCCACATCCGGATGATGAGCGCCGTGCAACCCTTCCTCTCGGGCGCAATCAGCAAGACGGTGAACCTTCCCGCAGACGCAACCGTCGATGACGTCGAGCAGGCTTACATCGCGGGTTGGGAACTGGGCCTCAAATCCCTGGCCATCTACCGCGATGGGAGCAAGCGCACGCAACCGCTGAACACGGGCGAGGACAAGGGAAAGGACGGGAAACTCGCAGAAGTCCGCCCAGTTCGAAAGAAGCTCGAAGACGAGCGCACCGCGATCACCCATAAGTTCGTGATCGCGGGGCACGAGGGGTACCTCACCGTCGGTCTCTACGAGGACGGCCAGCCCGGCGAGATCTTCCTGCGAATGGCCAAGGAAGGCAGCACGGTGTCCGGACTGATGGACACGATCGCGACGATGACGTCAATTTCGCTGCAGTACGGCGTTCCGCTGCGCGCGCTGGTGGACAAGTTCAGCCACACGCGTTTCGAGCCCGCGGGTTTTACCAACAATTCGTCCATCCCGATCGCAAAGTCCGTGATGGACTACGTGTTCCGCTATCTCGGCAACCGCTACCTGCAGAGCGATACGATCGAAGACGAGCAAGAGGATCCGCAGAGCGAGGGTCCGGCCGACCCCCAACCACTTCCACTTCGATCAGCCGTCGCGGGCGGATCCGGCGATCGAACCCAGAGCCGAAACCAGGTATTCATCAATCAGGCGGATGCCCCGAGCTGTCACAGTTGTGGCTCCATCATGGTTCGCAGCGGTACCTGCTACAAGTGCTTCAACTGCGGGGAGACCAGCGGCTGTAGTTGAAAAAAAGGGGTTAACGGCGTCTCGAACTTGGGGGGGTGAGAGGCGCCGGGGAGCGCGGAGCCGCTCCGGTCAATTGACCGGGTGCAGCTCCGCGCTTCTGGTTTCAGCGCACGGCAAACCCCGCCACCCGGTCGAGAAACCACAGGCGACTCAGATGGCGGTCTGGCGGTGAGATCGGTCTGGCTCAGTAGACCCAGCGGCCGCCCTGGTAGCGGAAGATCTCCGTCACCGGAAGCGAAGAGGCGACCGTGCACTTCGAGGCGTCTACCCCATTGCAGCTGTAGACCTGCTCGTTGTAGCGAAGAATCCCCACGAACGGCGCCGTGGGATGCCCCGTGGGCCGCAACTCCACCGTGAAGCCCTCTTCGAAACCGCGATAGGTGACGATATTCTCGCTCGGACCGGGCTGCATGATCGGGTTCTCGCGGTTCTGGACCTCGTTTTCTTCCATCTTGACCATCCAGGTTCGCGCGAACTCCGAAAATGAGGTTCGAGCCCGCTCGTCAGCGGAGTCGGGGATGGACGCAACGTCATCCGCAAGGGCCGGGGCAGCCATTAACAGCAAGGCCGCAGCGAGCGTGCAGATGGAAATGAGTTTCGAGGGCGATAACCGGGTCATATTGAAGCTCCTTGGGAGATTGGCTCCCTCTCCGGTTATCGGCTGATTCCTGAAGTCGCTGAAGCGGACGCAATACCCCGTGACGACGCTCACAGACCTGCTACCCAACACCGCAATGCAAGATACGTCGTTTCCGAGCGATTTCGTAAGGGCATTGGCCCCGGCGCTGCAGCAGGCCGCATCGATCGCCCGCTCCCTAGAGGGGCGCGTTTCCAATCGCCCCAAGCTCGGTGAGGCAACCGAGGTGAAGGCCGCCCTCACGGCCGCTGACACGGCATCCCAGGAGGCGCTGCTGGCCCCCCTGCTGGAGCACTTCCCGCAGGTGAAGCTGGAAGCGGAAGAGGACACCCCGTCCGTTTCGCATTTTTCGGATTCCGGCGACGCGTTGGTCGTGATCGATCCGATCGACGGCACCTTGCGTTTCTATCTCGAAGGAAGGGGCCCGTACGCGGTGATGATCGGCTTGGCGATCCGCGATCGATACGAGGCAAGCCTCGTGGCCCTACCGCGCGAGCAACTCTGTTTCGATGCCGTGAGGGGCCACGGCGCCCGGATTTGCGAAAAAGATGCAGCCGCAAAAACGGTTGCACTTGGCGAGGCCACCGGAAATCGGATTCTGGTGTCTCACAATCTCCCGAGCAGCGCAGTCGATCGGTTGCAGGAACACGGCTACGAAGTCGCCGCCGCATCCGGCGGTGCGATCTCCGTCGCTCCGTTGATCCCCGGTGTTTGCGCGGGCCTCCGACTGGTGCGAGAAAATCCAGAGGGCGTAAGCATCCGCGGCCGAATCGGCGCCCTGATCTCGGCGGAAGCAGGAGCCCTCGTGATGGGCGCAACCGCCCCCTTCACCCCCGAAATCCGAACTCCCGCCCCAGCCCTGCTGATCGCCACGAACGAAAACACCCTGGCTCACCTTCAAGACGCCCTCTCCACCATCCACGACTAACATCCGATTCTCAGTCCTTGCCGCGGAGGTTGGATTGCGGCTTGGTTGCCTGAGTTCGGGGGTGGCGGAGGTCCCTCCGCGAATGGCTCGCCCGCCAAGGGGATCAGTCATTTCACCACGCGATTTCTCAATCAGTGAAGCGCTTGGCATGCGAGGATCCGAGGCGGGCTGCGCTGACTTCGCTGCGCGACCTCCGCCACCCCGAACTCGCGACGCGGCTGCAAATATCGGGGGCGTTGAGATGTTCATGCACTTCCCGCGGTACACACGAGAGAGACCGTACGCGGTGTGGTTCCGGGGGGCGGGGAGGTCTCGTAGCGAAATCCGCGCAGCCCGCCTCGGATCGTCGCTTTCCGCGCGCTTCACTGAATCACTGAATGGGTCTGGAAGCTGGATCGGAAGAGCG
>PVMK01136178.1_pt1 | contig 24552 bp, 26 predicted proteins | sample 1853481 | NCBI WGS metagenome assembly PVMK01 (sample SAMN08533507, study PRJNA380276) | Marine sediment metagenome, whole genome shotgun sequencing project.
GCCGATTCCAGGCCGGGACATTCCGGCGAAAACGATACGCGCCAGCCAAGTCCATCATCACTGAACAAGAGCAGCGTTTCATCGCCAATCGCCCGCCACTCGACAAAACTGCTTTCACGCACACGTCGCAGCACTTGTCGGGAGGAATCCCGCAGGGACGGCCCACCCTCCGCAGCGCGTTTCATTTCACTGGCCTGATCCTGGCTGACCTCTGAGATCTCGATTTCCCAGTTGACATTGCCCGCAACAATCGCGAGTTGGTAAGTACCCGCATCTTCAAAGAGCTTGAGACCACGCCCGGTGCCTTCGAGCTGCGTAATCGTTCCGATAAACTTGCCGGATGGACTATCATGAAGACGCAACTCGAAATTCGCCAGTAAAGGAAACTCGCTGCGCGTGCTCCAATCCAGCAACCATGGCCCATCGACTGTGAATGCCGGTGGCTTGCTGCTCTCGTTCCCACTAAATCTGATGGTTTCTGCATCCGCGAAGACAGATGGACTGCCCGCTAGTGAGACAACGCCCAGCAAGATTATACGAAAAGGTATATTCATCGCCCTCGTCTCAACTTAGTTTCGGTGCCGCCCAGCGTTTTCATCATCACAACGTGAGCCCGAAACATGAAACTATATCTGCAAACTACGTCGCCTATGTTCGACGAACTGCGCTCTGCAAAGCAATACGTGGAAGCCGTAGCGTCGTTAGGAGAGATCTGCTGTCTCAACACTATTGATTGGCTGAGATAACGATGTCGCGCATGAAATTCGAGATATGCCGAGACATGCAGTGGCCACTCTTTCCTACAATTCGACTAATGATTCTCGTTTCTCTTTGCCTTGTAAAATTAGGGGTCGAACCGCTAAGCCGTCTTAGCGGTTCGACCCCTAATTTTGATGTCGCTTGTTTTTGTTTGCCTTGTGCCTTTTCGCCATCAGTCGGGCAAATGCAACCTCGCCAAGGGGCTCGCGGATTTTGACCCGTAAGCTTTCAAACCACTCTCGGGTAAAGTTACGATCCAGCGTGTAATTGACGCTGGCGATAACCAGCGTAGCGATAAGGCTGCCGATGGCAGCGAGTAACATATCCTTTTGCGCATCCCACACGTCTCCCTGCGTGCCCAGATATGCGATGCCCAGATCACTGCCAAAGACAATAACAGCAGCCCATTCAAGTAATTCAAAGATGGTCGACGTTGAGATTACAACCAGTAGCGGCAGGAGATATGCCCAAAAGCCCCGCACCCTTGAGACGCGCAACACGATCTCCCGTACAGGATAGGTAATCAGCAGACCGTAAAACAGATGGATCAGGCGATCATAATGATTGCGTTCCCAACCCACTCGCTCATTAAATCCTGTGCCCGTCAAAGATTCGAACCATTGGTCGTACGGTACCTCCGCGTAGGTATAGTGTGCGCCCACTTCATGCAAGCATAAGAAAATGAAGATCAGGCTGTAGGATATTTTTGAAAGAGGCAGGTGCCGATACATCATGAGAAGCAAGGGCACTGCCGCGAAAACGATCATGTTTTCAAGCAACCAATCGGACCGGTACCACGGGCGAATCGCAAGTGCTGTCCAGACAAGCACGAACAGCACGAAGAGACTTAACGCAAATCGATCATGTCCAGAGAGCGTTTTCATCTGTTGCTTCGAGTAGCCTTACCTGACGATAGTGTCTTTTCAGTTGGTAGCACATAGTTATTAGACACGACGCTGATCCTGTCCACTATCTGCGGTTCTCCGCAAAAAATCGTGTTAAATCCGTATTGCAATATTCGCCGACTGCGACTGAAAATACGCGTGCCCCCTGGGTGACAAAGGATCATTGAATTGGAGACCAAATCCCTGCGCGCAATCGATATCTGTCGAACGGACATGGTAACGGCCAACGAGAATACAAGCCTGCACGATGTTGCAAAACTGATGCGACAAAACCATATCGGCGATGTCGTCATTACTCGCTCCGACAAGGCTGAAGAGATACCTATTGGTATACTCACAGACAGGGATATTGTCGTTCACGGAATTGCCTGTGATATAGCCCTTGACGAGGTCGCGGCCGGAGATCTGAGCACGCAAGACCTGGTGACGGTCGAGCCGGATGCCGACATTGTTGACATAGTCAGGACGATGAATGCACACGCGGTCCGGCGGATTGTCGTCAGTGGTGGTTCCACTTACAACGGCATCATTTCATTCGATGACATTCTCTGGGCCCTTTCCCAGATCGTGAGTAATCTCAGCGCCGTAACAGAAAGGCAGATTCAGCGCGAAATCAAAGCTGAAGCATAGACAGATTCTTACCCATTGCTTAGCCGCACCAACGTTTAGCCGCAATACAAAGCCAAAAGGATCGCCGCTTCGTGCTTTTGGAGCCCCTTTTTCCTGGCAAAGAATATCAATACAAGACCGGATAGTGCTAACAGAAAAGGAAGGTCAACGCGCAGCATCTTGGCATCGAAACGAAGACTGGCAATAGTGCCGGCGACTCCGATAGGCATGAGCGTGTCGAAGATATTGCTCCCAATCAAATTACCTAGCCAAAGCCCTACAAGAACAACCAGCAGGAGAAGAAAATCCATAATCTTGGTCCACTATAAGTAACCAAAATCCGATCGAACCCGCTTGCCAGCCAAGTTGGATCCTCTCGGCAAGATGCCGGCCCCCAAAAGAAACTATGCGCCAGGGCATTGTGCTCTCATGCGCAATTTCATCGTTCGAACTCACTAAGGATCATGTATCGAGAATAATACTTATACATCCTGGACGTAGCATCATAAAGAAGATGGCGTAGAATCAGTTTCGGACATTCCTGCAATTATCTACGCCGACTTGAAGATTAGACTGGTGAGTTTTATTCCTGACTTCAGCTTTATGGCCCAAGTTTTGATCACCATTGGTGGCCTATTTGTCGTCGGGCTTGCAGCCGACTTAATCGGCCGTCATACCCCCCTGCCACGTGTGACGGTTTTATTGATGGCCGGACTTGCCATCGGGCCCGCAGGACTGAATTGGTTGCCCGGGTTCATGATCGATCTATTCCCGATCCTGACTACCATTGCACTTGCAATGGTTGGATTCTTGCTCGGTCAGCGGTTAACACGCTCCCATCTAGGCGGACTCGGTAAAGTCGTAATGGCTGTATCCGTCAGTGTTGTTTTTGCGACAAGCCTCATGGTGACGATTGGTCTCGTGCTCATCGGTGCACCCATCGAATTGGCGCTAATATTGGGTGCCATTGCGACGGCGACAGCACCAGCAGCGACTGCGGATGTCGTACATGAACTCGGAATCAAGGGGCAATTCTCCGAGACACTACTGGGCGTTGTCGCTATTGATGATGCCTGGGGACTGTTGCTGTTCAGCATACTACTGGCAATGGCGCTGGGAACAGGCGGCGACGCTGAGCCATATGTCTCACTACTCGCCGGCATCAGTGACATTGCTGTCGCTGTTATCATAGGTTTCGCGCTTGGCCTGCCACTTGCATTCTTGACCGGTCGCATACGACCCGGGGAACCGACTCAAGCCGAAGCCCTCGGCAGTGTTCTGCTGACGGCCGGTGTCGCCGTCTGGTTTGATGTTTCTTACATCCTCAGCGCCATGGTGCTCGGTATGACGGTTGCCAGCCTAGCCAAGCATCACACGCGACCATTCCATGCAATTGAGGGCATAGAATGGCCATTTCTGATCCTTTTTTTCTTTCTTGCCGGCGCCTCGCTGGATTTGCGAGCCCTCGAGAATGTTGGCTGGATCGGCGCAACCTATATCCTCTTGCGCATTGGCGGGCGCGTTCTGGGAGCATATGTTGGCGGTACCGCCACCGGCGCGGAGCCAGCTATTCGACGATGGCTCGGCGTGGCACTGTTGCCGCAGGCCGGTGTGTCGGTCGGACTGGCGTTATTAGCAAGCCAGCGTCTACCGGAGCTTGGCGCCATAATCTTGCCAGTGGTGCTTGGATCGACAGTCTTTTTTGAGCTCATTGGTCCCGCGGCAACGAAGGCGGTGCTGTCAAGGACAGGGTCCCTTCCGCACTAGCAGTCTGCGCGGTGCGCGCGAAAATACACATCGTTGTTCCCCCTCACTCAGCAAGTCCCTTAAAGGACATATCCTTAATCGATCTTCCGCAGCAACTGATGAATCATCCGGGCTAGCTGTGAATTCCAGCAACGCTGTTTGCACCTGGCATCCGGGTGAGCATGATCGGTATGGTGCGACAGCGTCTCGATCAAGGTCTCTTCGCTTTCGATCGATGTAGTGTCGACTGCTTTTGTATTCATTTCAGGACGACTCGTTGCTAGTGAAGTGATCGTAGGCATGCAGTTTCAGCTCGGCTCTAAGCCTGTCGAGTTCCTCGATCAAGTCCAGTGCCAGGGCCGCGCCGGCAACATTGACGCCGAGATCCCGTTGCAGTCGAAGGGCCGTTCTTGCACGTTCCAAACTGATACCGGAAAAGCGCCATCGACTCCTGTTTGTGCCGATCGGCTCCAGCACACCTTCTTCCACCAACTCAACCACTTGCTCGCTCTCAACGCCGCAGGCATGGCACAACTGTGAAAGCGTAAACTCGACGCTCACTTCGAGTATTTCTGTCCTGGTAGCGAGTTTTTTCTGATTGTTCATAACATGCTCATACGCCCAAATGGCTGCGTGGGTTGAATTCCAGTTCCTCCTGCATTTTTTCGTAAAATGCTTTCGCTTCATCGGTGTTTGCGTCTGGCAAGGCAACCTGAAGTACTGCATATAAATCGCCCGCAACGCCGCCAGGAATTCCGCGTCCTTTGAGGCGCAGTCTGGCACCAGAGGATGAGCCGGCAGGAATCTTTAGTTCTACTGTTCCGCCTGGTGTCGGTAACTTGACCCTGGCGCCTAAAGCGGCTTCCCAGGGTGCAACAGGAAGGTCGACATACAAATCATGGCCATCGGCTCGATACCAGGGATGTGGCTTGAATTCGATTTCAAGATACAGATCACCGGGCTTGCCTTTTTCGGCGCCTGGCGCGCCGAGACCGGCCAGTCGGATATGCTGACCCTGTTTGACCCCCTTTGGAATACGCACGTCGATGGCGCGCTCTTTCATCTTGAGTTTTCCCGACGCATCTATCTCGGGAATGCGCAACGTGATCTGGCGACTGGCTCCGCTCCATGCGTCTTCGAGATCGATCAATATTTTCGCATGGTGATCTTCGCCGCGATTGAAAACCCTGTCCCGGGATCTGCCCTGCTGCTCCCAGTGCGCGCCACCAAAAAGTGAGTCAAAAAAATCACTCGCGGCAAACTGATCCGCCCCGCGAAATTCACTGCCGCGAAACTCAAAACCTGCGTCCCAACCGGGCGGCGCTGTAAAATCCTGCCCCGCCTTCCAGTTGGCTCCCAGTTGATCATAAGCGGCACGCTTTTCAGGGTCCTTAAGCACAGCATGGGCCTCGCCCACTGCCTTGAAGCGGGCTTCAGCGTCAGGTTCTTTACTAACATCCGGGTGGTACTTTCTGGCGAGCTTTTGGTAGGCGTTCTTTATTTCCTTCGCCGTCGCATCCCGGTTCACGCCCATCGTCTTGTAATAGTCCTGATATTCCATACGACAGATCGACCGTTGCCGTCGCCCCTGTTGCCTTGGCTGAGATATCTGCGGCCTGGCCTTGCTCAGCCAGGCGCACACGACAGATTAATAGTCGAAAGTATTATCCTTGCCGCCGGTTCGTGGACCTATTCGTACTAGCCGCAATCCCTGGAGGTATCGCACATCCATAGTATGTATTGACCGCAATTGGCTGACCGCCACTACGGATTGCCTTGCCGGCTGATCTGGCGAAGAATTAGTAGTGCACGATTCGTCCAAAGGACGATCAACATGAAATATTTTATTTTCCGGCGCCGTCTGACTCAGCTCTTTGCATTCCTTGCCTTAGGCGCCTTCCTGACAGCATGCGAGACGATCAGGACCGGCTCTCATTACGATGAAACGACCAATTTTGGTGCCTACCAGACATTTTCGTGGATCGATGAGAACCCGTATATCGGCGATGGGTCCGCCGTCCGCATCAGTCCGCTTGCGCAAAGCAAGATTCAGCGGGCGATTCAGACTCAGTTGGAGCAATTAGGCTACTCGTTCATCGAAGATCGAGACGATGCCGATTTTGTTCTTGCGTACACGGTTGGCACCCGCGAAAGAATCAGAGTCGATTCCTACCCTGTCGCCTACCACGGTTCCTGGGGCTGGCATGTTCACGGGAGCTATTACTACATCCACGAAACAACCCAACACAGCTATACGGAAGGCACTCTGGGTGTCGATATGTTTGATGGCAAGTCACGCAAACCCGTGTGGCACGGCTGGGCGGAAAAGACGATCACCGAGAGTGACCGTGAAGATCCAAGCTCTGTAATCGAGGAAGGCGTCGCCAAGCTGTTTGAATCGTTTCCACGCTGATGCACGCCTTCTCTAATCGGCAACTCATGTCATGAGCATTCCATCAAGCGTTCACTTTCACAACATGGATCGGTCCGCTGCCCTTGTGGCTGACATCGAAAGCCATGTTGAATCATTGAGTCACTACTACGAGCGAATCACCGACTGCCAGGTGACGATTGAAGCGCCTCATCAGCATCACCACAAAGGCCGCCGCTACAAAGTAGTGATTAAAATCTCGGTCCCGGGCGATACTCTGGTGGTCAGCCACGAAGACGAGAGTAGTCCTGCTCACGAAGATTGCTACGTCGCTGTACGCGATGCGTTTCGCAGCGCTCGCCGACAACTTCAGGACTTTGCAAGAATCCAGCGGAAAAAAGTCAAGAGCGACGAAATTTCTGCGAAACGGAAATTCAGAGCTGAATTACAGAAAGAAGATCGTAAACGCAAGTGACAAAGCATTATCCCTATTGCTGCTGCCTGGTGATGCTGGAGACCGCGCACCAGCCGACATCAGCCTGACGAATCAGTCACCGGCGATCGCCTTTTCATTCAATTCCGTGTGAAGCTTGTTTCGCAATGCGTCAACAACATCGCGGGTATTGTTTCTTTTTTGATAGTCGAGCCGTTGCTGTATGTAGCCCGGGGTCTCGAGTGCGATGTCCGCCAGCCGTTTTGCGATGTGTCCCTCACCGATTTCATTGGCCGTGTCGGTTACAGCCTTTGCCAGTTTGCGCAGGTAACTATGAATTGTCTGGGTGTCACCCGATTCGTTGTGAATGAGTTCGGCCTCCATGCCCCAGTGCGAGGCGCGAAAATGATTCTCTCGATCGATCCACGGCGATATGCGCCTGGGAACGCTGGCTTCTATGCCTTCCCGGGATGTTGCGCTGATCCAGACGACCATCACGCGAACCAGTCCGGCAAGAAAAGCCACATCGGCGACCGTCGATTGCGCGTCCGTCACCCGACATTCCAATGTACCGAAATCCGGGTGCGGGCGAATGTCCCAATGGATGTCTTTGATCGATCGGAATGAGTGAGTCCGCACCGCCATTTGAAAAAACTGCTCGAACTCCCGCCAACTGTCGAAGTAAGGCGGAATGCCGTAGGATTTTGAAGCCGCCAGCAATCGTCTGCGATAACTTGCATAGCCCGTTTCGTGGCCGCGCCAGAACGGCGAATTTGCGCTAATCGCAATAAGCAGCGGCAAACACGGCGTTAAGTAACGCATGGCGCGCATCGCCTCATCGCCTGATTTCATACCAACGTGAATGTGGGTCGAAAATGCGATCTGCGTCTGCCCTAAATAGCCGTGTTCCGACGCGATCACTTTATACCTGGGCAAAGGCGTAATCAGGGCCAGGCGACGGCAGAACGCGTGTGTGCCAGCACCGGCCAGGTCCATGCCGTGACTTTGACAGATTTCTCGCACCTGCCGCGTCAAGGACAAAAAATGCGCTTTGATTTCGGTCGAACAGGTGGCGATCGGAGAGTTAAGTTCTACGCAGGATTGAAAGAATTCCGGTTTTACGTGTTCGTCTTGAGCAAAAGCCTGCAGTATCGAGCCAATGCCCGGCACCAGATCAAGCGAATCAATGTCCAGAAGTTGCAGCTCCCACTCTGCGCCCACCGTATAAGAATCGCAGCTGGAAAACTCCATCGACCCACCTCATAAGCCCATCTATGCCCCGCCATTCGTCGCGTTAACGGCCGTCCCGCGTCAGCAGATTAAATTTGGCCTGCTGCAGCGAAGCCCCGTCACCTTTGGGAAGAGAAGTGGCTGCGGCATTCCTTCAAGCAGGCGAGAAACTCAGGCAGCCTTTTTCCTTGCGGCCTTTCTGCTTGCCATTGCTGTCTCAAGTTTCACAATAGCTTTATCAACGTGCAATGCATGTGAAAGATGGTGTCGCGCATCTGCCAGGTCCTTGCGCACCAGAACCAGCTCTTTTCGAATATTACGCGCTTCCTCTTTCGCAGCACTCGCGCTTGTCTTCAGTTTTGTCACCTGCGATCGAAGCTCCATGCGTGTTTTCGCCGCCGCGGATTTCGAAATCGTAGCCAGTCGCTCTGCCTTAACCTTGAGCTGAGCCTGGGTCCGCTTGGCCCGGGCATTCGCTTGCTTCAGTCTGGCATTCAGACGATCGTATTCTCTGCCCAGCTTTACGGTTGCCTGTTTGGCTGCTTTGACGAAATCACGCTTCGCCTCCTGCAAGTCCTTCACCGTCGATTTGAGGTCTGCTGCCATGATTGCTCTCCATCGAGCCAGGCCAGGCTGGCCCGATTTGTTACTGTGTTACACAGCATCGACGCTAGCACTGTTTGGCCAAAGTTTCTGTAAGTGATAACCGACGGAAAGTTCAGGAAAGCCCCGCGGGAGTCGCCGAAGTCGATAGCGAAGTCGCGACGCTCAGTTATGCAGCGCGTTCAATTTAGGCTGACAGATATTGGCCGCTGGAGTATTCTGTTTGGTTCCCGCTCTAAAACGCGAACAACATATCTTCAGGGATCGATTCAGATCTCGCCGGATGCAGGTCGATGGCAGGAAAACAGAAAAAACAAATTTATAGTGAGCAGGACTTACGAAGTCTTTTTGACGCTGCACCTGACGCGACCCTGCTGGTCAACACCGATGGCCGCATTGAATGGCTGAATGCACAAGCGGAGAAGCTGTTTGGCTATCAGCGCGAAGAAATGCTGGATCAGCCTGTCGAGTTACTCATTCCGCAACGATTTCAAAACAGTCATGTAGGGCACCGCCGTGAATTCGCGGACAACTTGAGGGTCCGCGCCATGGGCAGCTCGCTGGATCTGTGCGCGCGCCACAAAGATGGTTCCGAATTCCCCGTCGACGTCAACCTGAGTCCGATTCACCTTCTGGGTCGCATGGTCGTATCAGCATCGATACGGGATATCACCAAACTGAAGAATGCGGCAAGTGAATTGGCCGATACGGTCGAGCAGTTGCGGTCGGAAAAAGATTTTTCCGACAATCTCATAACGACGCAACAGGGCATTGTCCTCGTTCTGGATTCCAAAGGGCGGATAACGCTTGTCAATCCTTATTTTGAAGACCTGACCGGCTACAGTGCCGATGAACTTATCGGTGCCGATTGGTTTGACACTTTCATTCCGGAAGACGAACGACCGACAATTCAGGAATTCTTTGCCCAGGTGATGCGCGAAGGAATTAATCGAGGCTATGTCAATGCGCTGGTCACCAAGGCCGGTGACCAGCGGTTGATTCAGTGGCATTCGAAGACCATGGAGGATGCAGACGGATCAATTGTCGGTGTGCTGAATACCGGTTATGACGTTACTGAGCAAGAAGCTGCTGCCGCGGCACTCCGCGCAGCAAAAAAAGAAGCGGATCGTGCCACCGGGATCAAGACTCGTTTTCTGGCTGCGGCCAGTCACGACCTCCGGCAACCGCTACAGTCGATGGGATTGTACTTGTCGGTCCTGTCGCAGCAGCTACAAAAGCACAAGAATCAGGATATTGGTATCAAAATGCGTCAGTCGCTGGATACCATGGCCGAGATCCTCGACGCGCTTCTGGATATTTCCAAACTTGACAGCGGATCGATTGTGGCAGAACCGTGCGAGTTTCCGCTGCAGAAACTATTGGATCAAATCGCTGCCGATAATTCACCTTTGGCTGCGGAAAAGGGTTTGAGCCTTCACATCGAGCCAACGCCGCTGATTGTGAAAAGTGATCCTGCACTCTTGCGGCGCATTGTCGAAAACTTTGTCGGCAATGCCATACGGTATACGGAATCCGGTGAAGTCAGCATTGTCATTCGATCCGATGGCGACAGTGCCAGTATTGACGTTTCTGATTCCGGTGTGGGCATTCCGGAAGATGCGCTGGAAACAATATTCGAAGAATACTTTCAGCTCGAAAATCCGGTTCGGGATCGAAGCAAGGGCCTCGGCCTGGGCCTTGCGATAGTCAGACATATTGCCCGATTGCTTGACCACAAACTGGATGTGCAGTCAGTACCAGGCCAGGGGTCCACCTTCTCTGTGAGCCTGCCCCGAGTCGGCGTCGTCAGCGAAGCTGCAACCGAACCTGTCGTGTCAGATGCAGGCACAACGACGGACTTTGCTGCGACTGTGCTGATCGTCGACGATGATCCTGCCGTCATCGATGCCACAGTGATGTTGCTGAAAATCGAAGGGTTTGACGTACAATCGGCGTTACATGGTGACGATGCACTCGCCCAAATTGAAGATGGATTACGACCTGATATTGTCGTCTCAGACTACCGCCTGCCTGGACTAGACGGCATAGAAGTCGTACGCCGCATTCGGCATCTGGTCGGCGAGGATCTGCCAACAATCCTGATTACCGGCGATACGTCTGCCAAGGATATCGCTGCCGTTGATCTCGCACGCTGTACGGTATTGCACAAGCCAGTGAACAGTGAGCGACTTATCTCACTCATTCACGAATCATGCAGGTCCACTGCAAATCCTGCGCGATCGCATTAGGCGCAATGCCCCGGAAATAGGTATATCCCCTAGTTTGCCGTTCGTATCGGACTGACTAAGCTCGGGTGCTTACTACGAATTTCTGTTTGCACTTCCATGCTCGAAAATACTCATGACTAATCGGGACAATCCACGCATCGTCGTAATCGACGACGACGATTCTGTCAGCGAGCCAATCAGCATGTTAATAAAATTGCACGGTTGGGAGGCAAAGTCCTACCATTCCTGCGAGGCATTCCTGGCTGACTTCGATACGGACAATCCGCCGTCTTGCATGATATTGGACCTGTATTTTCCGCGAATGACCGGGGTGGAATTGCAGCGATCCCTGGTTAAGAAAGGCATAACGATTCCGACGATCGTGCTCACTGCACGACCAGACGGTTCGCTCGCACTATCGTCAGTCGAGGCAGGCGCACTGGAGGTCATTACCAAGCCAGTGGCGGGCGATCAGCTTATTGAAAAGATCGAAGCCGCAATAAACTAGCCGAATTCGTCGTTGTCCAATTGGTTCGGTCCATCGTCGCCGAATCGCTGCTCGTATGAATGAATCCTTATATATTCGCGTTATTACCAGAGCTTCTCCAGGGCCCGCATAACATCCCGGCGGCTAATCTGACCGACCAGACGGCTGTTTTCGACCACCGGGTAACGATGAAAGCGCTCCCCGAGAAATAACTTCGCCGCGTCGACAATGCTCTCCTCCGCCGCGATGGTTTCAACTTCCTTGCTCATAAAATCGGCTACATGACCACCGTATTCCGAATGATACCCGGCGTTCAATACCACCCGCATACAATCCCGTTCGGTGAGAATGCCCACCAGATTTCCGTCTTCATCAACCACCGGGGCCGCGGCGATGTCATTTTTCAGCAAGGTATGCACGGCCCGCAGAATCTCCGTATCCGGGCGCAGCGTCACCAGCTCCGTCGCCATGTAATCCCGGACTCTGACGGACTTTAACATTAGCGTTTCCGCCCGCAGGCGCCACCGCAGAGCGCCTCTGATTTGCAGCTTTTTTCTCCCGGTAAGCTACCGCAGCCGGCATGCATGGGCCGGCCCCGGAACAGCAGTCCAATACCCAGGGCAAGCGCTGTCAATACGAAAATGATGAAACTGCCGACAAATAATTCCATGGATATCTCCGGAGTCCGTCTAGCCTCCAAAATCATCGAGGTGGATGTTTTCTTCCTCCACGCCCAGTTCATCGAACATGTGGATCAGCGCTGCGTTCATCATCGGTGGACCGCAAAGATAATACTCGCAATCCTCCGGTGCTGGATGATCTTTCAGATAGTGCTCAAGCAAAACCTCGTGGATGAATCCTGTCAGGCCTTGCCAGTTATCTCCGGGCAAGGGATCCGACAATGCCAGGTACCACTGAAAGTTGTCGTGGTCGGCGGCGAGTTGCTCGAATTCCTCCACGTAGAATGCCTCCCGCAGGCTGCGGGCGCCGTACCAGAAACTGATCTTGCGCTTGCTGTTGAGGCGTTTCAGCTGATCGAAAATATGGGACCGCATGGGCGCCATGCCTGCGCCGCCCCCGACGAAAATCATTTCCGCGTCGGTCTCGCTGGCGAAAAATTCTCCGAAGGGACCTGAAATGATCACCGGATCTCCGGGCTTCAGACCGAAGAGATAGGATGACATGATGCCGGGAGGGGTGCCGGCCGGTGCTGCCGGCGGCGGTGTGGCGATCCGGACATTCAGCATGATGATGTTTTTCTCATCGGGATAATTCGCCATGGAATAGGCTCGCATGGCGGGCTCATCAACGACGGATTCCAGGTCGAATAATCCGAAGCGCTCCCAGTCATCCTGGTATTCAGCGGGAATTTCGAAGTCCGCGTATCGCAACTTATGGGGCGGGCATTCAATCTGTACATACCCGCCGGCCCGAAAATCCAGAACTTCTCCAGCGGGCAACTCCAACACCAGCTCCTTGATAAAGGTCGCCACGTTATCATTGGAACGCACATTGCACTCCCGGCGTTTCCCCCCGAACACCGCTTCGGGCACACGGATCCGCATGTCCCTATCCCACGGAAACCTGGCAGGCCAGTCGCTCACCCTCCGCCGCTTCCCGCTTGGTGATAAAGGACGCCTCGATCGGCAGCAAAGCACCGCCCCCTTTAAGAACCTTGACGCGACATCGACCGCAAGTGCCACCTCCCCCGCAGGCCGATGACACAAATAATTCATTGGCCGCCAGTGCGCCCAAAAGTTTGCCTCCCACCGGGACACCGAGATCACGCTCATCGTTCACATTGATGGTGACATTACCGCGGGGCACCAGACCGAAGCGGGCCAGGAGGATCAACAGCGCCAGCATCAGCACGATACTGGTGAACAAACCGACACCGAGAATGATTTCCTGCATGACTAAAACTGAATGCCAGCCATGGCCATAAAGGCCATGGACATGAGCCCCGCCGTGATAAAAGTGATACCGAGCCCCTGCAACCCGGCGGGAATCTCGCTGTATTTCATTTTTTCCCGTAAGCCCGCCAGCGCAACCAGGGCCAGCGCCCAGCCGACGCCTACGCCGAATCCGTAGGCCGCGCTTTCCGCGAAATTGTAGTCCCGCTGCACCATGAACAGTGACGCGCCAAGGATGGCGCAGTTCACCGTCAACAGCGGCAGGTAGATGCCCAATGCGTGATAGAGGGCGGGGAAAAACCGGTTCAGAATCATTTCCAGGATCTGCACCATGGCCGCGATCACGCCGATATAACTGATCAGTCCGAGATAACCGAAATCCAGGTGCCCGAGACCCGCCCAGGCCAGAGCACCCTCCCGGAGGAGATAGTTATAGATCAGGTTGTTGACCGGCACCGTGATGCCTTCCACCAGGATAACCGCGGCACCGAGGCCGATGGCGGTTTTGATCTGTTTGGAGATGGCCAGAAACGTGCACATCCCCAGGAAGAAGGCCAGGGCGAGATTCTCGACGAAAATCGAACGGACAAAAATGGCCAGCAACGCGTCCATCAGCCGGTCGTCTCCTCCATGGGAATCGGTTTGTAATCCGGCTGTTCCACCTGTTTCGGTTTCCGGCTGCGGATGCCCCAGATGAAAAAACCAATGATGAAAAAGGCGCTGGGAGGAAGCAGCAGCATGGCGTTAGGCTCGTACCATCCGCCATCAACCGCAAGCCGGAAGATCTCCACCTCCAGCAACGACCCGGTACCGAAAAGTTCCCGAATAATCGCCACGCTGATCAGGATCAGGCTGTAGCCGATGCCGTTACCGATGCCGTCGAGAAAACTGATGCCGACCCTGTTCTGCACCGCAAAGGCCTCCGCCCGCCCCAGCACGATGCAGTTGGTGATGATCAGGCCGATAAAAACACTCAGGGTTCGCGCCGTCTCCGGGGCAAAAGCCTTCAGTAACTCGTCCACCACGATGACGGCGGAGGCGATCACGGTCATCTGCACGATGATGCGTACGGAATTCGGCAGGTGGTGCCGCATCATGCTGATGATCACATTGGAGAAAGCCAGCACCGACGTCAGCGCCAGGCTCATAATCAGCGCCGAATAGAGGGAATTGGTGATTGCCAGCGCCGAGCAGATACCCAGCACCTGCAGGGTGACAGGATTCTCATCAATGAGCGGAGTCAGAAGCGCTTCACGGATTCTAATCATCATCAGCCTCCCGCCGCGGAAAATTTTTCGAGAAAGTTGGCGAATCCGTGGGGGCCGAGCCAGTAGCGTATAAGATTAGTCACGCCACCGGCGGTCACCGAGGCGCCGGTCAATGCATCCACCTGATAAGCGGCGTCCGGCGAACCCGGATTCACGCTGCCGCCGGCAATTCTGAACCGCACTACGCCCTGTTCGTCATAGAGCCGTTTGCCACGCCAGCGAGCCAGCCAATCGGGCCTCAGAATCTGGTCGCCGATACCCGCCGTCTCCTCCTGCTCATAGAAACTCATATCGGCAATGGTGTTCAGATCACTTTCGAGTGCGAGAAAACCATAAATTGTTGACCACATGCCCGGACCGTAGACGGGCAATATGATCCTGTGCAGATCGTCGCCGTCCCGGACCAGGTACACCGTCATGAGCCGCGATCGCTGCTTCAGTCCGGCCACATCCTGGTCGGCGGGAATGGTCACGCTGAACTCCGGGTCGCCGGCCGCTTTCCGGGAATCGAAGGTAGCCGGGTTAAGGTCTCATCGAAGGCGCCCTGTCCAGATCAACGAGGCGGGCATCGAGATCCTGAAAAGCTGCGATGATTTCCCAATCCGACAGTGCATCGGCCGGATCCATCAAGCCACTGATCCGAACGATATGCCGGTTCCGTTCCAGGTCCTGATGGGCCCGCTGGATGGGCCGCAGAGTCACGGCCGCGACGGTGACGAGAACGGAGCACACCAGGGCCGTGGCGGTCACCACGATAATGGCTTTCAAAGGGCTCTCGTTATCCATCAAGCACTTGCCGGCAAACGCCGCCGTCGCCGGCGGATGTTCAGTTCCACCACGACAAAATCGATCACCGGAGAAAACAGGCTGGCCAGCAGTACCGCGAACAGGATGCCCTCATTATATGCAGGGTTGGTCACCCGTATCACGATCACCAGCAGCCCCACCAGCACGCCGAAGGCCCACCGCCCGGGATCAGTCATGGCTCCCGCAACCGGATCCGTGGCGAAAAACACGGTGCCAAAAGCAAGCCCTCCCAGCACCAGATGCCACATCCAGAGAATTTCGAAGACCGGCTTACCATCGGCCGCCAGGCCGTTAAACAGGAACACTGTGGCCACCACACCCAGCAGGACACCGAGCATGACCCGCCAGGAAGCCGTGCCGGTGAAAATCAGGTAGACCGCACCCAGCAGGCAGCCCAGCACGGAGGTCATCCCGATGGGCCCCGGCCGGACGCCCAGGAACAGATCCCACCAGGTCAGACCGGACCGCAAAACTGCCTCGATACCGCCTGCCGCAGCCAGTTCCAGCGCGGGAGTCTGGTCGAAGCCGGGCACTGGTATCCAGCTGCTTTCGCCGAATACCAGATCCGGATAGGCAAACAACAGGAAGGTCAGACCCAGCATGGCGGGGTTGACCAGGTAGCGGCCGGTCCCGCCATAGACGTGTTTGCCCAGCACCATCCCGAAGGTCATGCCGAGACCCACCTGATAGAGAGGCGCCCCGGCGGGCAGGATCAGGGCAAACAACCAGGCGAAGAACAGCAGCCCTTCATCCAGGGGCCGGCGACGCACAACGGAAAAAACCGCGTCCCAGAAGGACGCCACCAGCAGCGCCACCAGGAAGACAGGCACAAAATACAGGAAACCGTGAACAAAGCAGGCCAGGAGATTTTCCGGGTCGTGGCCGATGCCCCAGCCGGTGAGTATTCCACCACGCCAACCGGGCAGCTCCGTCAGCTCCAATTCGACCATGGCGAGGTTGGACTGGTAACCAAGGCTCCATAGACCGATCGACCAGCAGGGAATCGTGGCGATGACAAAGTTATTCAGCATGCCCTGAACGCTGGCGGCGTCCCTTATATAAGGAGCTGAACGGTTCTGTTCAGCGGACGAATAAAAAAACTGCTCCAGCATGAGCAGCCAGGGCCGGGCCCGCTGCAGTGGCCCGCCCTCAACGGCCCGGGACTTGAGATCATCCAGCAGTCCACGCAGCGCCATCAGCCTTCCTTCTCGATCTGGTCAAGATTGATGCGCAGCGCAGCACCATAATCCTGCTTCGACGGACAGACAAATGAGGTCAGGGCCAGGTCCTCCTCCGCCAGTTCCAGACAGCCCAACGCCTGGGCGCTGTCGGTGTCCTTGACCAGCAGGGCCCGCAGCAAAGGCACGGGCAGAATATCCAGGGGCATCACCCGCTCAAAGGCCCCCACGGGAATCATGGCAGCCCGCCGCCCGTTCCGGGCCGTGGTGATTTCACGCAGACGTCCCTGGCCCCGGGCTGATGCGAACGGGCTTGCAAAACTGTACTTATCGGATCCGCTGCCAAACCAGCCGAACAAGCGGCGCTCAGCCTGCTCGACAATGACCGAAACCTGATTGTCATACCGGCCAAGAAAGGCCATGGGTCCCTCCGCCGCAAACCCGCCGAGCACGGACCCCGATATCACCCGGCAGTTCCGCTGCGGGACGACCTCGCCTGCCAGCAACTCCGTAATACTCGCTCCGGGCCGGGTACGCAGCAGCCGGGGCTTCACTGCGCCAGGTCCCGCAACGGATACGACCCGCTCGGTCGACAACCGGCCCGTCTTGAACAGATGGCCGATGGCGATCACGTCCTGATAAGCGATATGCCAGACGCTCCGGTCTGCCGCCACCGGATCCAGGTAGTGAATATGGGTACCGGGCAACCCGGCCGGATGGGGGCCGGAGAATTCCACCCGCCGAATTGAAGCCCCGCAAGCTCGGAGCCGGGCCAGTCCGGGCCGGTGCAGAGATAAACCGGCCCCTGGGTAAGGCGGTCGATGATATTCATACCCGTCCTGAACTCGTTCGCATACCGGCAATGACGACACCGGGATCCGCAGCCAGGGGCCGGGTATCAATGGCGGTAACAAAAATGGATCGGGGGCTGGCTGCGGAATCCGGCACGCGGTTATAGGGCCGGGTCCGGAAGCCGATCCAGGCCCCGGACCGCAGCAGAACGTCACGAATGGCGGCCGGATCCTCGGCGTCCAGGGAATCAAACGTCGTTGCCGACGCCGCCTTCTCATCCAGCTCAATCACCACGGACTGCAGGGCGCGGCGGCGGCCCCGGTTCACTGCGACGACCCGGCCTGTGCCTGGCGACGTGTACTGAACGGCCGGATCACGCTTATCCAGGAACAGGGGCTCACCCAGACCCACGGCCCGGCCGGGCTCGACAAGCATCCGGGGCTTCAGTCCAACGTAGTCGGTACCCAGCAGGGCCACTCTCTGCACGGACCGCCCCGTATCGATGACCTGCTCCGGCGTACCGGCAATCGGAATATCCAGACCCTTTTTTATTTTGATTCGCAAGAATACAAACTACCTGGTGACGCCGCGGATGCCGTTCATCGTCGCCGGACTCATTCCTGGCGTGTCTCGCTGTTTGCGGCCAACATATCGGCGGCTTCTGCTGCTGCGTCACGAAACGGCAACAGCACCACATCAGCACCAGCGGCCAGCAGAGACTCGCGATGCTGCACGGTATCCGCGGTGAGCGCTGTGCACCCCGCATATTCGTTGTGTTGCAGAGCATGCAGCAACACCAGGCACTTGTCCCGCTCCGGTATCGTGCTCACGACCCACTGTGCCTCAGCGAGCGGCAACCCATGGTAAAGCTCGGCATCTTCCAGGTCACCGTAGAGTGTTGCCAGGCCTCTCTGGTGCCAGAATTTTACTCGCTCGGGATCGAAATCCACGCCAAGCACGGCTCGTCCGCGTCGCTGCAGTTCTTGCGCGAGGTTGCTGCCGTACCGACCCAATCCAAACACGATGGTATCGACCGGAACCGTGTTTGCCCTTGCGACGTCGCTGAGAAGCTCGTCGTTGCGAGACGTTTTCGGTTTGAGAAATCCGAGCGCCGGAGCAAGCCGCTCATAAAGCCAATGGCTATAAAGAATCATGTACGTTGATAATCCAATGGTGATCAGACCAACCAGCGTGATCAGACCCATGGTCGACTTGTCGATGTGGCCCAGGCTTAAGCCCAGGGCTGCGAGGATCAGCGAAAACTCGCTGATCTGCCCCATAGCGAGACCCGCCGTTGCTGCTGTGCGTTTCGCATAGCCCATGCTCCCGACGAGTGCCATGATCATGATGGGTTTTCCCACCAGGACGACCACCGATAGCAGGATCGCCGGTCCGAGCGCTGCCCCGAGGAGACCCATATCGATCTGCACACCGAGATCGATAAAGAAGAACAGGAGCAAAAAGTCACGCAGGCTCACCAGGCGAGCTGCGAGTAATGCCCTGTACGGTGTCGCCGCGAGCGCAACCCCGGCAACGAAGGCGCCCACCTCCTTACTAAACCCCAGGCCGGTTCCGAGTGACGCCAAACCGATCGCCCAGGCAATCGCAAAGAGCGTCAACAGTTCAGGCCGGCGCGCCAGCAAGTGTAATAAACCCGGCAATAGATAGCGGGTAGCGATCGCCACTAACGCCAGGAAACCGATTCCCTTGCCGATCACCGCCAGCATCTGCGTGCCAAAGTGCGACTCCGGAGTCTCCCCGCCATAGGCGGTCAATCCGATCATCAAAACAATGACGACGATGTCTTGCATGATCAGGATACCGAGCGCAATGCGCCCGTGCAGCGCATCGATCTCTCGTTTATCAGAGAGCAATTTGACGATGATGATGGTGCTGGAAAATGTCAGGGCCGCCGCGACATAGAAGGCGGTCATCGACGTCATGCCAAGCGCGAGTGCAAGGACATAACCAAATGCTGCCGTCATGGCCATCTGACCCAGGCCAGCCACCATGGCAACCGGGCCCACTGAGCGGATCAGGTGAGGATCGAGTTTCAGACCGACCACGAACAGCAGCAGCCCGATCCCCAGCTTCGCGAAGAGGTCCACCTGATCAAGGGCGTGTACCCAGTCCAGTCCCGCAGGGCCGAGCAAGATGCCCGCGAAAATAAACGCAATGATCAGGGGTTGGCGTAGCCAGAGCGCAAGGGCACCAATCCCGGCCGCCACGGCGAGCACGGCAGCAATCTCGGAGAAGGGGTCAGTAAACAAGGTCATCGAAGGCGGTGCCCCAAAATATGATGACAAGCAAGTACGGAAGGAACCTATGTATTTCCATTCGTTTGTTCAGCCGGTACTCAGGCGTCGAGATGTTGGCAGAACAATATCACGACGACGTTGCGCGCAATGTTGACATCCTTTTCTCGATCTCGACGACGGTATAGATGACCACGCCGACAGCCATGATGAGCAGCCACTCGGTGACGCCCAGGCTGGCCGTACCGAACACATGCTGCATGGCTGGCAAGTAAGTAAACAGCAACTGCGAGGCGACCATTGTGATGACGCCGACGAATAGCCACGGGTTCGAAAACACACCGAGCGTAAACATCGAGTCGGTCAATGAACGGCAGTTAAAGAGATAAAAGAGTTCTCCGAAAACAAGCACGTTAACGGCGGCGGTGCGGGCAGCCGGGTCACTTTCACCCTGGTACAGCTCCCACTCAAACAAACCGAACGCCCCCGCAAACAGCAACAGTCCCACCAGCAGAATTCGCCGCATCAGCGCTTGCGAAAGAATCGGTCTTTTTGGATCTCGGGGACGACGGGTCATGATCCCGAGTTCCTTCGGCTCGAATGCCAGCGTGAGTCCCAACATCACGGTCGTGGTCAAATTGATCCAGAGGATCTGCAGAGGAAGGATCGGCAAGGTGAGGCCGGCGAAGACCGCGACCAGAATGACCAGTCCCTCACCGACGTTCGTAGGCAGTACCCAGGTAATAAACTTGACGAGGTTGTCGAACACACCACGGCCTTCCTCCACGGCTGCTTCGATGCTGGAGAAACTGTCATCGGTCAACACCATGTCGGCGGCCTCCTTGGCGACCTCCGTGCCGGTGATGCCCATTGCGACACCGATATCTGCCTGGCGTAACGCCGGGGCGTCGTTGACCCCATCACCGGTCATCGCCACTACATGGTTCCTGGCCTGGAGCGCTTTGACCAGACGCAGCTTCTGCTCCGGCGCGACTCGAGCGAACACCGCGACCCGCTCGGCTGCTTCGATCAATTCTGCATCCGATAGCCTGGCAATCGCCTTGCCATTGAGTGCAATGCCTGCGCCGTCGGCATCATCGGCACCATACAGACCGATTTGCCGGGCAATCGCCGATGCCGTCCCGGCGTGGTCACCGGTGACCATCTTGACGCGGATCCCGGCCGCCTGGCAGGTATGCACGGCTTCGACTGCCTCCGGTCTGGGTGGGTCGATCATGGCCTGGAGTCCCAGAAATGTGAGTCCACCGGCGACGTCTCGATGCGTTATCGAGCTGCAGTCAGCGTGCAATTCGGCTCGAGCGAAGGCAAGCACACGCATTCCCGTCGCGGTCATTTGATCCACCTGGCAGTCGATAGCGTCAATATCGAGAGCCACCGGTCGCAGATCCGGACCTGCTGCCTCGCCACAGCGCGCGACGATCTGCTCCACTGAGCCTTTGAGATACAGTAAACACGGTTGCCTGGGTCCCCCATCGTGAAGGGTCGCCATGTACTGATGTTGTGATTCAAACGGCAGCGTGTCGAGCTGCGGCCGTTCGCCTGCAATCGCATCCGGCGAGACACCGGCTTTGCTCGCCGACGTCAGCAAGGCACCCTCCGTGGGATCGCCTTCGACACGCCATCCGTCTTCCGCCGCGACCAGGCGGGCGTCATTGCAGAGCACCCCCGCGGTTAAACACTCCAACAACGCGCGGTGAGTGCGGGGATCCACGGTCACGCCGCCCTTGCTGAATTCCCCCTCGGGCACGTAACCAACACCGGAAACAGCAAATAACTCACCGCCCGCCAGGACCTGCTGCACCGTCATCTGATTCTGCGTCAGTGTCCCGGTCTTGTCAGAGCAAATAACTGTAGTGCTACCCAGCGTCTCGACCGCCGGCAGCTTGCGGATAATCGCACGTCGTTTGGCCAGACGCGCTACGCCGATCGCGAGTGTAATTGTCATAACTGCCGGCAAGCCTTCCGGGATTGCCGACACCGCCAGAGCCACCGCAGTCATGAACATGTCGAACAGCGTTTCGCCGTACAACATGCCCACGATCATGGTCACACCGGCCAGACCAAGAATGATCCAGAGCAGCACACCACTGAAGTGTGCGATTTTTCGGGTCAGCGGCGTCGCCAGAACGTCTGCGCCGGCAATCAGTTTACTGATTCGACCTACTTCGGTCTGATCGCTGGTGGCGACAACCACACCACTGCCGGTACCGTAGGTTACCAGGGTCGACGAGTAAGCCATGTTACGTCGATCGGCCAATACGGTTTCTGCCGGAAATGTTTCGGGGCTCTTGCCCACGGGCAGTGACTCGCCCGTCAGTGCGGACTCATCGATCTGCAACTCCCGACTGCTGAACAATCGGACGTCGGCCGGGACTTTGTCTCCCGATTGCAATAGCACCAGATCTCCCGGGACGAGATCCGTGGAGGACACCTTTTGCTTTTGCCCGGCCCTGATCACCGTCGCCTCGCTTTCCATGCTCCGCGTCAGTGCCTCCAGGGCCTTTACCGCCTTGGACTCCTGCACAAAACCGATGAGTGCATTGATCAATACAACGCCGAAGATCACGCCAGCGTCCACCCATTTCTGGAGGAATGCCGTGATCACGGTGGCACCGAGCAGGATGTAAACAAGCGGCTGGTGGAACTGCAGTAAGAACGAGAGCAAGGGACTTTTGCCCCTTTTCTGCGTGAGGACGTTAGGACCAAAGTGCTGCTGACGGCGCCTGACTTCAAGCTTATCGAGGCCCCGATCACGGTCCGTTTCCAAAAGACCGAGCACCTCAGTATCGGGCAAATGATGCCAGTGCTTACTGAGAATCGTCTGCACCGACGGCTATGCCTCTAATGTAACGGGACTGACAAATCCTGCTGGCTTGACTGTTGAGACGGAGCAGTCGAGTTGAGTGAGGATGCTCTCAGCTGTGTGACCCATGGTGCGTGTTTGTATCCTTAATAGTGGGCGCGAGTATCCCCCATCCAGTACGGCTGGCCCGCAACTCTATCTTAAGTGACCCTACCCCCTCACCTATCACTCGGTGGCTATTCAATTCAATACGATATTGCCGCAAGAAACTCCCGGAAGCCCCTGCTCGCCGACTCACTATTGTCCCACATTTCGTACGATGCGCTGCGTTCTCCGGTCGTTTGCACGCGGATCTCTTGCGCCGCAGCCAGCAAGCGTATCTGATCAATGGTCACTTCATAATAGGCATCAGCCGCAGACGATACCGGCTTGACGTAAATCGGCCGTGTTACCCCGACGGCGGCAGGAGTCCAACCGTCCAGGTCAAGCAACATCGGCTCACCATCGACGTACACGGTCACCAGTTCGAATGCGCTTGTTTGTCTGCGCTCATACTGCGTTTCTATCGTGCTCCAGATCCCCAACCAAAGGTAATAGCGGTCACGACCCATTTGATTAACCTGTATCGGCCCAATGTTCACGTAGTCCCGCGCAAACGCTGCACGACCGGATCTGTCCTGATAAAGAATGATGGGCGTATCGGTATAGCTGACTGTCACACTGGTTTCGGGATCAAGGAATTCCCGCATGGTGGGTGACGACGCAACAGAATTTCCTGTCCTTTGGTCAAGGATTTATGTAATAAGTTGATCGAATTGAGTTTGTCTCGTGCTATTTTAATTGCATCGGCATGATGTCGAGTATTCATGGCCAAACACATTCTCGGGATATCCGCGTACTACCACGACAGCGCGGCAGCGCTGCTGCGTGATGGCGAGATTGTGGCGGCTGCTCAGGAAGAGCGGTTCACTCGAAAGAAGCATGATGCGAGTTTTCCCGCGGGCGCGGCCCAATACTGTCTGGCTGAGGCAGGAATTGCTCTGCAAGATCTGGATCACGTCGTCTTCTATGACAAGCCTCTGGTGAAGTTCGAGCGTCTGCTCGAGACCTATCTGAGTTATGCACCCAACGGTATCCGCTCGTTTGTGGCGGCCATGCCTATCTGGCTCAAGGAGAAACTCTTCCTCAAGATCACTTTGAAAAAAGAGATTGCGGCGCTGGGTAACTGTAAACCTGACGACGTGCCGCTGATCATGTTCACCGAGCACCATCAGTCGCACGCGGCATCGGCATTTTATTTCAGTCCTTTCGAGCGGGCTGCGGTACTGTGCCTGGACGGCGTCGGGGAGTGGGCCACGACGTCAGTCTGGCGGGGAGAGGGTAAGAGCCTTACACCCCTGTGGGAGATCGACTTTCCCCATTCTCTGGGCCTTCTGTATTCGGCCTTTACCTATTTCACCGGCTTCAAGGTCAACTCGGGCGAATACAAACTCATGGGCCTGGCGCCTTATGGCGAACCCAAGTATGTGGATCTGATCCTTGAAAAGATTCTGGATCTCAAGGACGACGGCACCTTCCGGCTGGACATGCGGTATTTCAATTACTGCACCGGTTTGACCATGACCAACGAACGCTTCGATCAGTTATTCAACGGACCACCCCGTCAGCCGGAAAGTGACCTTACCCAGCGGGAGATGGATATCGCCGCCTCTATCCAGAAGGTGACCGAGAAAGTGATTTTAAGGCTGGCGCGAACCATTCACGCCGAGACCGGTGAAGAGAATCTCTGCCTGGCCGGAGGTGTGGCGCTCAATTGCGTCGCCAATGGCCGTCTTCTCCGCGAAGGTCCCTTCGAGAATATCTGGATTCAACCGGCGGCTGGCGATGCAGGCGGTGCCCTGGGTGCGGCGGCCATTGTCTGGCATGACTACCTGGACGCCGACCGGAATCTGAATGCTGGGATGGACGCCATGCAAGGCGCCTTCCTGGGACCCGGCTTTTCCGCCGCAGGTATCCGAGCCGACCTGGATGCCCAGGGCGCGGTGTACCGGGAACATAGCGACGCCGAGCTGCTGCCCAGGCTTGCTGAACTGCTCGAGCAGGAGCATGTCATCGGCTGGGCCCACGGACGTATGGAATTCGGG
>PVMK01126699.1_pt1 | contig 24550 bp, 20 predicted proteins | sample 1853481 | NCBI WGS metagenome assembly PVMK01 (sample SAMN08533507, study PRJNA380276) | Marine sediment metagenome, whole genome shotgun sequencing project.
CTTTTTCAGTGGTTGATCTTAGCACCTTTGATGAACACGAAAATCCTTTGAGTTGTGGACTTGACACCTTCTGTTTCGTGAGGCTTGGTATTAATGATAGCTTAGTGAATAGCGATGATTTCGTATCGCCTACGTTAACACCGACGACTGCACCTCCAACGACACCTCCAATAACATTTCCACCGGTAACAACAGCTCCACCAACAGGGAATGGTGGAAACAGTAGTTGTGCTATCGCTGGAAACCCAGTTCAGCTCGGTACCGCACTGGCTAACGTACTTATTCCTCTAGTACCTGTAGCCTTTGCATTCGGAGTTAGAGCTGTAAGAAGAAGAAAGAAATAAGATAAAATTTTGATATTATTGGTGGCAAGCTAAAGACGCTTGCCACCTCTTATTCTTTCTTATTTATTAAGAAATTAAGAGTGGTTAATAAAAATTACGCCGGGAGAGTTAGTAACTTAACTCTTCCGGTTTTTTTTATCTAAAAGGTTCTCAATCAAAAAAGGGTTGATAAATACGACTTAAAGTATTCAATTTGATATAATATGCCTGATTAATTTAAATAGGGAATTTGGTTATCCCAACTATGAGTAATTAGATCAGGAACGTGTAAAATAAGAGAATTAAATGCACATAAAAGTTTAATAGCCCAAATGAACGATCAAATAATCACATTAATTCATTATGGGGAACTCTCCCTCAAAGGAAAGAATAGAAGCTTATTTGAGAATAAGCTAAAGGAAAATATAGAGAGGGAGACGGGGGGGAAAGTAACAAAATACAGAGGGCGTTTTGTTCTCGAAGATGGCGACCCGGGGAATCTGAAAAATGTATTTGGTATCTCATGGTATGCAGAAGCAATCAGGGTTGATAAGGATTATGAATCTATTAAGGAGCATACACTAAGTCAAGTAAATGATGAGCTTCCCGGCAAAAGTAGTTTTGGCGTATTTGTAAAGCGCTCTGATAAGAGCTTTCCTTATACGTCAATGGAGCTAGAGAATAAGATTGGCAGCGAAATATCTGATTCATTCCACATTGAAGTTAACCTTAAAAGCCCCGAGCTCAGTGTATTTATAGAAATTGCTGATGATGTATATATCTACTTTCATAAAACTCAAGGATTAAAGGGGCTCCCTGTTGACGTTAGTGGTAATGTATTGTCATTGCTGTCTGGCGGTATTGATTCACCGGTTGCTTCTTATTTAATGATGAAAAGAGGCTGCAGGGTTAATTTGATTCACTTTCATGTGTTTAGTAAGAATACGCTGGTAAATGATACAAAAATGAGACATGTATTTGAGTCGTTAAACAAATATCAGGGCAATTCACGAATATACTTAGTGCCGTATTATCAGTTTGAAATGGAAATATTAAAAGCGCTAAACACTAGAGGACATGAGCTGATATTATTTAGAAGATTTATGGTAAGGGTTGCAGAGAGGATTGCTCTTCAAAACGGTTTTAAAGCGCTTGTTACGGGAGATAGCCTGGGTCAGGTGGCGTCTCAGACACTGGAGAATATAGCTCAGATAACAAAGACCGTTTCAATTCCTATATTTCAGCCTCTTATAGCTTATGATAAACAGGAAATAGTTGATTTAGCTAAAAAAATTGGGACTTATGAATTATCAATAGAAATTTATAAGGATTGTTGTTCGATCGTTTCATCTAATCCCAGGACCAAGGCTAATACAAGGCGAATTCTGGAATTAGAAGAAAGAATGAATATAGATAACGTTATTGAGAAAACTCTTGAGTTGGTTTCAGTGTATGAGGTGTAAGTATATTATTTGCTTTTCGTTTATTTTACTTGTTTTGGCGGTTCTGAATAGTCCATAAAACCTTTAGTTTGGGGTGGACCATTATAGGAAAGTTTTTTCCATACTATGGGATCAGAGTAGTACAACCTTATTATAAGAGATCTGAATTGATTAAAAAAGCTAGTGTTTTTCCCTTTTACATTTTTAAGCAGAGTATTAATATTTTCTTTGTCCTTAAGATTGTAAAAGTGCTGTTTATACTTTGATCTGGAGAGTGCATCTATATTCCATAAGCCAGCGTCAAAGAAAGTGGCTGCTGCCCTATTTCTATTAACATAAGCCATTACCCTATCTTTAATATTTATCTCTCTAGAACCGGGTATAAGGGCCTCTGCAAGTGCTTCCATTACCTTTTGGGTATTTTCATTAAAAACTATGTAACCTTTTTGAATTTCTATACCCTTATCGAAATTCTTTGCAAATGCAGTTGCGGGAAGTGTGGACATTACTTCTGTGCCTATGATTCCAGCAGCTAAGGTTTTTAAAAATTTTCTTCTCGAATCTATCATTGGCGGTTTTTTATTGTTTGCTGTCTTGTTCAATTATTTCAATTGTCATATTATTATCTTCTGCAACCATTTGAGCATAACCATCAAATAATCTGGCTTTTCGCTGTGCTCTTAATATGTGCTTAATAGAATTTGTGGATCTATTGAAGGGTATGTCCCTTATCTCTACTATTTTAAGGACACTAAATGTTCCGTCAGGTTTTTGTATCACTTCAGAAACCGTTCCGACTTCCCTTGTTTTAAAATGCTTTGCCATGTCTCTATTAAAACCTATATCGTCTAACTGTTATTTCTAAGTCCGGATAACTATTTGCTATAGTTTGTAACTCTTCTCCACTTTTAGCTTTATCTTTGATTTCGTTGCCAAAGTTGCTGTCTGGGAACGATATTTCATGTATGCGTACTTGTGAATATCTATCTTTATTCAATTCGTAATAGCTTTGAATTTGTTCATTCGATATCGGTTTTGTTGGCTCGGCATTTTCTAATATACTTTGTTTTGTTACGCTTATAATTAATCTTCTTTCATAATCTCTTAACTTATGCCTGTGCTGTTTATCCAGACCCTGTCTAATACCTTCTTGATAAATGATTTCTTCGGTTATTACATATTCAAGATTTCTTCCATTAAGATCATCTTCATAAATAGGTTGTCCGTTAACACGCGCTATTACCTTTCCTACTCTTTCAGGTTCAGTCTCAGTCGCAGCTGTATTGTCATTCATACTAGATTGAGATTGTTCGCTACTGGTATTGTCGGCAGACGTTGCTTTGCCGTTCGAGTCGGATTGATTACACCCAATTAGTATTAATAAAACAAATAAAACACCAAACTTACGTAAGATCATCATTTTGCTCCCCTATATTTTCATTGTTTTTTACAAGGCCAAATTTATAACCTATAAATTGACATAAAGCAATAGTTTCTTTATATTATGCACCACTGATATTATGCCTTCTAAGAAAGAAAAATACGACTGCGTTGTTATTGGCTCGGGCCCTGGCGGTGCCCCTTTTGCGTGGAAACTTGCTTCTCAAGGTATGGATGTTCTTATACTGGAAGCAGGTCCTCGTTATAACCCTCTTAAAAATTATGCTCTAGACGAGCAGGATTGGGAAACTAAAGGATTTCCTTATAAAAAGAAGATTAAATATACCTACGGTAAACAGCAGACCCTAGATACCGAGTACGGTCAACTTAAATCATGGAATAAGGCGTCCGGAAATTTTAATAGCACAGAAAAGAGGCACTATCACAAGTATCAGCAGGTTTCAGGAGTAGGCGGGACTACCCTTCATTACCAGGGCGAAGCTCATAGGTTAAATGAGAATGCATTTCGCATGAAAACTCTATATGGTGAGGTCGTAGATTGGCCAATTGATTATAAGACACTTGAGCCTTATTACACCGAGGTTGAAAATATAATAGGTGTAGCGGGTCCCGATAAAGTTCCTTACCGTCCACGCAGTAAGCCTTATCCGCTAAAGCCGCATAAACTGAGCTATGCGAGTCAGGTCATAGAGAAAGGGTGTAAAAAACAGAATTTAAATCTTGAGCCTAATACAGTGGCAATACTTTCCAGTCTTTATCGCGATGCACCTCCATGTAATTATTGTAACGGTTGTATTTGGGGATGTCCCAGGAAGGATAAGGGCAGCGTTGACGTGACTTTTATCCCTATTGCTGAAGATACGGGTAATTGCGAGATATTGACTTATGCGTTTGCTTCTAGAGTTGAGGTAGAAAACAAGCAAGGTAAAAAGAAAGTAACGGGCGTTTCATATTATGATAGGAGAGGCAAGGAGCATTTTGTTAAGAGTGATTATGTTGCGGTTGCATGTGGGGCAGTGGAGACTCCGAGAATTCTATTAAATTCAGATATTAATCAAAACGGTCTTATAGGTAAGAATTTTATGGAAACCACTTTCTATGAAGTTATAGCTCTTCATCCTGATAGGCTGGATTCTTACCGTGGAATTCCACTTGATAGCGTTATTTGGGAATGGAATACTCCCAACCCTGATAGGGGTTTCCCTGGCGGTTTGAGATTGTCACCTACAGTTGGGAGTGCAGTGGGTCCCCTTAATTATGCCCTGAGATACCTTAATGGATGGGGCGAGGATTTTGTTAAGGGAATGGATGAGTGGTTTGGGCACGCTCTCGGAATTGCGGGTATAGCGGAGTTTTTCCCGAATGACGATACTTTTGTCACACTCGATCCCAAAGTTAAAGATGATTACGGACTTCCGGTTGCACAGATACAATCATTTCTTGGAGAAGCTGAACTTAAGAGCCTTGAATTTATGGAAAGAACGTCAAAAGATATTTTAAAGGCAAGCCGCGCTGATGAGATTGTTGAAACTGCTTCTTCTTATGATTTCTTTTCGGCAACACACGTTTACGGTACTTGCCGTATGGGTAATGATCCTGAATCGTCAGTTGTTGATTCTTCTCTAAGGTTTCATGGAATACCTAATCTGTTTGTGACGGATGCAAGCGTATTTCCTACCTCAGGTGGGGGGGAAGCACCATCTCTAACTATCGAAGCATTGAGTTTAAGAGCAGCTGACCTGCTTTTAAAAGATCTCAAAAAGGGGTGATTCTCTTTGATTCGAATCGTATTAAATCCTTTCATATTGATTTCCATTTTTTTGATAATGGTGTGTTTAAAATATTCCAATGCTCAGAACGAGGACTTGCCAAAATTCTCTAATGTACAGACTGAGACGGGTATATCGTTTGTGGGTAAGATTGGGTCAGGCGGCCACCTGGGGTGACTATAATCTCGATGGCTGGCCTGATATATTTTTATCGAATAGCGATCGTAATCGCAGGCGTAGAAAACGGGGTCACAGAAACGAATTGGGTAAAAGCCGCACAATAGACCGACATCAGGTACAGAGATCATTCTTGTTTTTAAATGAAAAGGGCCAATTTAAAGAAGTTTCACGTTATTTGGGTCTGCCCAATAGCCGGTATAAGACTGCAACCTGGGCAGATTATGATAATGACGGTTTCTTAGACCTGGCGCTAGGGACAATTAGAGCCGGAATGCCACTTAAGCTTTATAAAAATGTAGATGGAGTTTCTTTTATTGATGTATCGGAGAAGGCCGGTATAACCAAGAAAGGGTCAACAGTTGTACATGGAATTTGGGCAGATTATGATAATGATGGGAATGTTGATATATTCCAGGCTGGTAAAGGATTATCTTTTCTCTATAGAAATAAAGGGGATGGAACCTTTGAAGAAATATCTGAAAGGGTGGGACTAGGTGGGCGGATTATTTCGAATTCGGCCTTATGGTTCGATTCAAATAATGACGGGTACCAGGATCTTTTTCTTGTAAATGGCGGGATAAATAAGATGTACCTCAATAACCGAGATGGAACCTTCTCGGACATTACTGATAGTTCCGGTCTTGGGGGGCGCCCGATTTGGAATTCAACCTCCGCATGTTCTGGGGACTATAACGGAGATGGGTACTTTGACATTTATGTAACCAATATAGGTAGAGCAAGCGGCAATGCGTTATACAGAAATAACGGAGATGGTACGTTTACCAATATTACTTGGGAGACTAATACTGACGATGTTGGCGATGGAAGGACCTGTGCATGGATTGATTTTGATGCGGATGGTAGAATTGATCTTTTTTCTACTAACCATTTACAGCCTAATAGACTATACCGGAACATGGGAAATGACGTTTTTGTCGATGTAGCCCCTTTGGTCGGTATAGATTCTCCGATTGATGTTTTCGCAGCTTCATGGGGTGACTACAATCGTGATGGGTTTATGGATGTTTTTCTAAACGGGCATATAGGCACCGGGCTTATGAAAAATAGCGGGAACTCCAATAATTCCGTCACGCTAAACCTAATCGGAAGCGGTTTATTGAGTAATAGTTCTGCCATAGGAGCCCGGGTTGAAGTTATTGGCACTGAGGGGATTCAAGTTAGGGAAGTATCAGGAGGGAGGGGATGCTGTGAGCAGGATATGCTCCCGGTTAATTTTGGTGTCGGCCAAGATGACACAGTAGATGTTAATGTAAAATGGCCGAGCGGCCGTACGTGTTCATTTAAGGACCTTTCTCTTGAAAAAGTTAACCACTTCACAATTCATGAGATAAAGTGTGATATAATTTCCTCTAATGAAATAACAAACTGATTGTTTCATACTTGTAGTTACTTTAATTAAAATTATGACGAACTTATCTATATCAGCAGTCCTTCCGGCTCATAATGAAGCTGAAAATATTAGAACTACAGTTGAGAATTGTGTTACATATCTTGAGAACAATGTTTCAGATTATGAAGTTGTCGTTGTAAATGACGGTTCTTCAGACGATACACAATATATTGTAGAGGGGCTTGCATCCACTAACTCCAAAGTAGTTCTTGTCAATCACCCGATAAATACGGGTTATGGATCCGCACTTAGAAGCGGTTTTGAGAAGGCCTCGTGTGAGTATATATTCTTTATGGATAGTGACGGGCAGTTTGATATTAATGATTTAGATAGATTAATTCCATTATTGAGTGCAAAAGATGTAGTCATAGGTTATAGGGAAGACAGGGCGGATTCCCTCGTACGATCACTAAACGCTTGGCTTTATGGCCTTTATATATATTTAACATTTGGACTAAAAGTAAGGGATATGGACTGCGCGTTTAAAGTTTTTCCAACAAAGGCATATCAGGATATCAGGCCCATCATATCGGTAGGTGCTCTGTTTAGCGCAGAGTTCTTAATAAAATTAAAAAGAAATGGATTCACACTCAGAGAGATTCCTGTAAGGCATTTCCCTCGCCGGTTCGGCACTCAATCCGGAGCTAGCATTAAGGTAATACTAAGAATGTTCAAGGAATCATGGAAGCTGAAAAATGAACTTAGAGGTAGCTAAAAAGCCTGATTTGAAGAAGAATGTTTATCTTCAATTATCTCTAATACTTTTGGCCGGATTTCTGCTTAGGATTTTCCTTTCCACTCTTATAACATACGAAGGCGATTTTGGTGCTTGGCAAGCTTGGGGTAGAGCTTTGTCAAATGATGGCTTTTCACAATTTTACGATAAAAATTGGTGTGATTATATGCCCGGCTACCTTTATATCCTATGGATACTTAACGAATTACATACGGCTATGCCGTGGCTTTCTGTGCATATTCTGTTTAAACTTCCTGCAAATCTCTCTGATCTCGGTATTTCCATACTAATTTTTGTAGTACTAAGGCCGATTGCCAGCACCAGGATTGCAGTGATTTCTTCTTTGGTATATTTCTTTAACCCAGCCTCTTTATCAAATTCGACATTTTGGGGGCAGGTTGATTCAGTCCATGCATTCCCGATATTGTTCTCCATAATTCTCGGTCTTAGAAAGCAGTTTGTTTTATCAGGCTTATTTGCTGCGCTTGCATTTATGATCAAGCCTCAAACCATAGTTTTATTTCCGATCATAGGTCTTATAGCAATTGATCCGTTGTTTAGATCTCTTAATAGATGGGACATTAAGAATTTTATTCCGGGCACTAAGATTATTATAACGGTTATTGTGACCTGTACTATCATCACCCTCCCCTTTATTTGGGACAAATTTGATTCATTCTTCTATATTTTTACCGGGCCGATAGAATTGATAAAGGAGAGGTTCGATACAGCCTATGAACAGTACAAATTCGCATCGCTGAATACTTTTAATTTCTGGGGGGCTTTCGCGATGTGGAGAAGCGATGAGCTCCTTTTTTTGGGGCTTTCATACAAGTCCTGGGGTACCCTCATATTCGGAACTTTGTTTACTATTATATTTGCTTCCCTATTCAAATTTAACCTGCGGAAGAATAGGGATAAAGAGTATACTTATTTAATTTTTCAGGGTGTTACTCTAATCCTTTTTGCTCTTTTTTTATTTGTAACCCGCGCTCATGAAAGACACCTGCTGCCTTCAATTGTATTTTTCACACTTATAATGTTTAGGTCTTGGATATTTCCTTATTTATATGCTATTGTGTCGGGGGTTTATGTATGTAATATGATTTATTCATACATACAGCTTACAACAGAGTATAGCGGGGTTCCTGACGAAATAGAAAAGGTTCTCATACCATTTATGTTCGTTCTATATTTAATAGCTTTCGTTGTAGTGTTTTTAAATTTTTTGAATCATGCACTCAAGCAAAAGGGCACTTTAAATTCTTAATTTAGAGTGGTTTAGGATAAAATGATGTCATTGAGATCATTACTACTAACCTATAGAGTTGAGATACTACTATTTCTCATTATTCTGATTAGTTTCGGTCTTAAATTTCACCGTCTTGAAATTCCTCAGAGTTATTATTTTGATGAAGTCTACTTTGCTTTTACAGCTCAGGAAATGGCAAAAGGTAATAAATTGGCTTGGGAGGTTCCTGGGGAGGAAGCTCCTAAGGACTTTGCTTACGAGTGGACTCACCCACCACTTGGAAAGGAAATCAGCGCACTGGGGATAACCATATTTGGTGACAACACTTTTGGCTGGCGGTTTTTTCAGGCTTTATTCGGCGTCTTAGGCACTTTGTTTATTTTCCTTCTAGGAAGGAATTTATTTAATAACGGTGTGGGGTTAATAGCAGCATTACTTTACACATTTGAATCCTTTATTTTTGTCTTAAGCCGTATAACTATGGTTGATATTTTTATGGTTAACTTTGTTCTTTTGGCCTCCCTGTTCGTTGTGAAATATGCCAAATCCCAGAGAACCTTATTTCTCCTTTTGGCTGGTGCTTTTTGTGGTGCTGCTATGTCCATTAAGTGGAGCGGCGTATATATGGTTGAGTTTTTGGCCGGAGTCTCATTCTTTTTGATATATTATTTTGAGGTATATAGCTCCGATTCAGGAGGGCGTTCGTATATCAGAGAGGTTTTAAATATCTTTCCGAGGATGCTCTTCGCTTTTCTATTAATACCTATACTTGTATATTTAGCTACATACATACCGTTTTTTTATTTTGGACATTCGATCGGAGATTTCGTTAATCTCCAGAGTAGTATGTTTGGGTATCACGGCGGGGTTACCGAAACTCATCCCTATCAGTCTGAGTGGTGGAAGTGGCCTCTTTTGCTCAAGCCGGTATATATGCATTTTGAAGATTTGGGCGGCAAATATGCTCACATTTATGCTTTAGGCAATCCTTTCATCTGGTGGACAGGGTGTTTATTCTTTGTGCTCGGAATTGTGAACGTAATCAGAAAGGAATCACCTGCTCTAATATTTGCAGTTGTAAGTGTTTTTGCATATTGGCTTCCCTGGGCTCTTTCACCGAGAAAGGTAACTTTTTTATACCATTTCTTACCGGCACTGTTGTTTGTTCTTATTATTAGCGCCTACTTTCTCGATTCCATATGGAGAAAATCAAAATATGGGAAATTGCTTGTGGTAATATATATGATGATTGCAGTAGGAGTGTTTTTCTATTTTTATCCGATCCTTTCCGCGGTTCCTATTGCACCTCAGTCTATTGATAGCTATTTTTGGTTACAATCTTGGAGATAACTATTACTTTTCATACATCTTGCAATATTGGTATGAATTGAGTTCCTCCTAGGAAATACCGAATTTAAATCACAATAAAATGATCGTAATATGAAGAAAATTGATTTAATAAGCTCAATTGTCTTAGGTCTAATAATATCGGCCTTCATTCTTGCATTAATAAGCGTTCTTGAGAGTGAAATAAATATTTCAGGTATTAATACGACTTTATTATGGCTTCCAATAATAATTGTAGTGCCGATTCTTGTAGTACTCTGGGTTTATATATTTTCCCGTCTTGGAATTAGACGGCATATATTTTTTCAATTCGGGAAATTCATTCCTATAGGTGTTTCAAATACAGCTATAGATTTTGGGGTATTAAACTTGTTAATATTAACTTCAGGAGCAGATAAGGGATTATTGTTTTCGGTTTTCAAAGGTATCTCTTTTCTTTGCGCTGTTACAAACAGTTATATCTGGAATAAGTTCTGGGCCTTTGAGAGTCGAGGAACAGAAGGGATAGGTAGGCAATTTGTTAGCTTTATTTTTGTGTCGGCTATTGGATTTGTAATAAACGTCGCCGTAGCATCTATTATTGTTAATTTCATAGAACCCATAGGTGGCGTCTCGCCCATACTCTGGGCAAACATAGGCGCTCTCGCATCAATTGTTATTGTTACAATTTGGAATTTCTTCGGATATAAGTTCTTGGTATTTAATAAATAGTTTTACTTAATAAGTGATATAATCCCCAAATCTTTGTATTATTAGAACTCCCCAAAGATTGACCAGGATACCGATTATTATTAATGTTTTATGATGCCATTTTATCTCATTGCCTATTCCTTTAACTGTTAATAAGAAAAGGAATGGGTAGAAATCAACTGCGAATCTATATCCGAACTGCGAGAAACCCCAAGTTCCGTGAGAAAAGTTCATCAACGCAATTAGAGCGATAGAAAGCCAGCAGCCGATAGATAACTTATTTCTTATGCCTGCTCTAAAGGCATATATAAATGCCGGAGTTGTAATCCATATAGCCATGCCATGCCATGATGGAAGCAGGAATGGGAACTCATCAATCAATTTGGGTAAACCTAAGAAAATTACTTTAAGATGCCTAGGTATGTAGGTGATGTCGAATATACCTTTTTGGTACCACGGCTCTTCTAAAATATCAGGTATTAAGTAATATGATATATCAAAAGGTGTTTCAAAACGGGCGTAGTTGTAAATAGCATTTAACAATATAAAGATGACAACACCTAAACCGAAGAGAAAAAGGAATCTTATATTAATTCTATTTAATATGTTGTGAATGTGGAAAGGCTTATACCATCTGTCATATGTATAGATTAGAAAAAAGGGTAAAGATAAGATCGTAGTTAAACGCGTCCAGTATGATGCGCCCAATGATAATCCAATCAAGAAGGGGTGATTTTTATTGAGAGTTAATAATATTGCTATAAATAAAAAAGTAACCGATATGGTTTGTGAGAAAGTCCAGACACCGCCTGTTGTTGCCACCCACCAGTGTATTGTTCCAAATCCAAACATTATAGTAGACCAAATTTGCACGCCTCTGTTTTGAGTAAGTGCTTTCGCGACCAGATACGCCAAAGATACGTTAATGCTTCCGAAAAAGATCGATATCAGCGTCTGATTAGTGGAGAGCCCCCGGATTGCCACAACAGGGAGGATTAATATAGCGGGCAATGGAGGGGGAACAATATAGTGCTTACCTTCTAAAGGAACAAGCTCAAGCCAGGACACGTCAGTAACGAGGTGAAGTCTGCCCTTTAAGAATGCGTCTGCAAGACGAACAAAATTATTAAAGGGTGTTGCTCCGCCCTCTCCCGTTAAATAGTAGACCACAAATGTTAAAACAAAAAAGAAAAGTGCTAATATAAGATAGTAACGATTCCTTAGTGTGCTTATGAGATTCATTTTGTTTATTTATTACAAATTATTGCAAAATCTTGTACAAATAAAGTTTTGAGATGTGAAGTAAATAATCCGCAATTACACTACCGCTTAACTTGCTTTCTCCATATTCCCTGTCGCGAAAATACTATAGGCACCTCAATCACCCTTCTCACTGTTTCCTCTTACCAGAATCTCAAGACCTATCTTAAACCCTTTAGGACTTAGTTCGACATTTTTTATTATGTCCTTCTTCAAGAAGAAAAACCCGGACATCGGATCTTTTACTTTTGTAAGCCCGAGCACAGCCAATGTAGCGATCTTAGAGGAAAGCCTTCTTTTAAGAGGCCAGTCTCTGAGTGCCCTCCTTGGTCTATATATCTGCTCCCCAGAGTAAAATCCGCCTCCCCTTTGATAATAGGCGCAACCAATTCCGGAATCTTCTCCGGGTGGATGACTTAAATCGGCGTCTATAACACCGACTATTTCACTATCAGCCAATTGCAAATCCGTCCAAGACTGCCGAGGACAGACCTCTTTTCTCCTGCCTCCTCAGTACATCCAAATTTGGGTATTTATCTTTGAGGTTCTCGGCAACCTTCCAGGTTTGATCAGGTGAATCATCATCAACTATTATTATTTTACCGTCTAACTTCTTGCAGCTAAAGATTTCTAAATACCTTTCTCGACTAGAATAGGTATATTGCCGGCTTCATTATAGGTCGGGATGACTAGTGTTATATCCATATCTTACAGGTACATATATTAACACTTAATCTTTTAAAGAGGAATGAGAAAACTAGTCATTCTTATATTATGATTATGCAAGATGCTCACTGTTGGTTCACTGTATTGCCATTATCTCTAAAATCCCCATCTGCCCCTGACAAATAGCGATAGAAATAGAGCATAGAATATTAATGAAAGGAATATTACAATGTAGTTAATTTCCTTTCGTCGTCCTAATACTGCTAGCAGAATGAAGATAGGAAACATAGATAGCGTATATCTGGGGATACTAAGCCAGAATGATGTAGAGGTCACTATTAACCAGGTTGCTAAAACATACAAGCTATAAGAAAGCCGGAGACGGAAAAAAGAATAAATTACAAGTATTAATCCCAGAACGCTAAAATAATATTTCAAACCAACCTCCGTATATACTGTTTGCCGGAGGTCGCCAGAATATACCATCCCATGCGGCGAAAAATCCTTCAGTTGGAATAGCAAGATGCTTTGACCAATGTCCGCTTTGAATTTCAAGAAACTCAGGGGGTCTCCGTATGTAATATAGTTAGGACCAGATACACTACGAGCCAAGCGCTATGACTAAAATCCATAATACGTCTTTTCTGATGTTTCTCCTTTTTGTATTCTCGTTTGAGATAAGTACTCGATTACCAGCACTCGGCAATAATATGATCCCGGTGATTCTCGTTGTTGCAGCGGCCAGCATGCGATTACTCCCGACAGTGCCCACCTGTCTTTTCTCGCATAGTAGAAGCTCGCTAGTGTCAGAGCCAGAAAAAGACTTTCCGTATATGCAGCATGCAGGAAATAGGCTGTCGGGAATATGGAGAAAATATATTATCGTTCTTAGGGCGTCCTCTTTCTCAAAGTCGATACGCACTAATTTGTAGAGGTAGAAAACTGCGAATATATAGGCGATATTTGAGACCAGAGAGTGCCGATAATAGGTGATCTTTGTACTACTAGGGAAAGCTATTATCTTGATGAGAAAGGGGTATAGAGGAAAGAAGACAATTAGAAGATGCCTTTTCATCTGCTGTTGAGCTAGAGTAGCCGTCTTTGTGCAAGGTCCAGATAGTGATGAGTATCCCAGGTACGTTCCAGATTGAAATGACAGAGTCGGGGAAACTATCTGCATTAAGCACGTATCCGACATAGGCGAATACAAAAAGTTCCAACTATGCTGACTCATAGCTATTACTAGATAGCTCTATGTATAGGGACCTTTATTATTCATTTGCTAATCCTTCTATTGCTGAAGTAAATATTACAGGTTACTTTACCTATTTCTTATTACATATTTGAATATTGTGTTAATCTATCGAGAATATAATTTGATAATCCTCGAAACTTAGCTCTTATGAATATTTCATCACTTTAAAAGCTAAAAGCTATATGCCCTATGTTATTGCTTTAATATTTTATCTCTTGGCATTCTTAGTATATTTTTTGACTCAGCCCAAGGCAGAGAAATCCCTTTAACTACTTTTATTTATCTTGCCGAAGCTTTTCTCAGTGGGAGATTATATGTAGTCGATACACCTTTATATTTTGAAGAACTAATTAAAAGCAATGGGAAATTTTATACTATCTATCCCCCAATGCCTGCTTTTTTACTAATTCCTTTTGTAGCTATATGGGGAAAAGCCTTTAGCCAGGTTCTCGCTTCCTTGGTTTTAGGGGCTGTTAATGTCTCGTTAGTCTATCTTCTTATGAGGCGTTTAACTGAAAAGTTAGACATTCAAGTCTGGATGACAGTTCTTTTTGGCTTTGGAACTATTTATTGGTACACCACTTCCATAGGCTCTGTGTGGTATATCGCTCAGATAGCCTCTCTCTTTTTCCTGATCCTGGCTATTTATGAAACCTTTGGCTTAAGGAGGCCTCTGTTAATTGGCCTTCTTTTAGGAGCTTCGTATTGGTCTAGGATACCAGTTATTCTGAGCTTGCCGTTTTTCATCATAATGCTTTCCGATGAGTGGCTTATTCAGGAAAAAACGGGCTCAATACTACGAAGAGTTAGGCTTAAACCCGTTTTGCTTCTTTTTATCGGTGTAGGTGTTTTTGTTTTACTCAATTTTCTTTATAACTATTTAAGGTTCGGATCACCCCTTGATGTTGCTTATTCACTACATGAAATTTCAGATGCAAAAGAACTAGTATCTCCATGGTTTGATAAAGGTTTATTTAGTCTCTCCTATTTAAAACATCATTTATATGTATTTTTATTGCACCCTCCGGCAATTATAGATACCTGGCCTTATATTGTTCCCTCGAAGGTTGGTCTATCCATATTAATTACATCACCGGTTTTTATATTCGCATTTTTTGCGGGCATTAGAAATAGATTCTCTCTAGCTTGCTGGTCAGCAATACTTCCTATAGCGTTCCTTATCTTTACAAAGAGCGGTACCGGCTGGACACAGTTTGGCTATAGGTACGCTTTGGATTTTTATCCGTTTTTACTGCTACTAACATTTAGAGGAATTGGCAGTGAGATCAAATGGTATCATAAGCTTCTTATTATAATGGGTGTTCTGGTTAACCTTTGGGGGGTATTATTCATAAACAAGTTTGAGTGGTTCAAGCTTTATTGACCTCATGGGGTGTGTTATGTATTTTTACCGAAACTATATTATCGTTTTTCTGATACCTTCCATATGAAAGAAAAACCTTGGCTCCTTAAGCATATAATTCCGTTAACTGCATACGTATTTGTAATATTAACGATTTTTATAGCTAAATTTTTCGTACCTTGGACATATGTAATCTCAATTGCAGCAGTTCTAATGCTATTAATCCCAATCGTATTGAAAAGTGAGGGCGGGTATCTAAGATGGGACTTTAAAGGAGTACTTCTAGGCTTAGGAGCATCAATTGTCTTATTATCTGTTTATATCGCTGTAATAGCCTTGTATGGCCACTACATCGGCAAATCCTTGGTGGTTCATAATCTTTCATATTCTTTTATATTGATGCAGCTTCTTTTAGTCGCATTACCTGAAGAAGTATTCTTCAGAGGCTATCTTCAGAGTAAAATCGGCAATAACATTAAGGGCATAATAATTGTGAGCCTGCTATTTGCTGTTGGGCATTTTATTACTATATGCATAGGGAGGGCGAATATAATTTAGCCATATGCTCCCAAGCCATACTCACTTTTTTCCCTTCACTCGTAATGGGCTATCTGTATTTAGCCTCTAAAACACTCTGGGCAAGTATAATATTTCACTTCTTTGCCAATGTTGTCCATATAGCCATCGGGTTAACGTAGATTTCAATATTTGTCTCTTTATTCGTTTCATAAACCCCAGCAACCAAGAAATATACTGCTCCCCATTAAGAAGCTAGTAGAATAAAGCTAGTAAAACGCTGCTTGAATAAAGGGGGGCAGTACAGAAAACCTATTGATATATTGTAGTTATGCTCTTTATTCGAGTATTATAATAAGCTAATTATAAGGATAAATAATCATGCCTAGGATTGCTTTAGCACAAATTAATGCAAGGGTTGGAGACATTGAGGGGAATCTAAACAAGATTCTTATGTACCTCGGTTCCGCTAAGGATTCGGGTGTGGATATTGTATGTTTTCCTGAACTTTCAATTACCGGTTATCCCCCTGAAGACCTTTTGCTCAAGCCCGATTTCATTAACGATAGCATAGACGCGGTTCAGCAAGTGAGAAAAGCCACTGAAAATATTACTGTAATTCTTGGATATGCTGACAGAAAAGAGGACATTTATAATGCTGCTGCAATTATTCATGATAAGAAGATAGTAGATGTTTATCACAAACGTTATTTACCTAATTACGGGGTTTTTGATGAAAACAGATATTTTCAGTCAGGCGTGCGTGCTCCGGTTTACAAACTGGGGGGTGTGATTTTCGGAGTCAATATTTGTGAAGATATTTGGTATCCGGGTGACCCGACCAGAAGACAAGCTCTTTTAGGGAGATGCCCAAATAATCATCAATATTTCATCATCTCCTTATTACGCTTCAAAAGTGGCTTCAAGAGAGCGTATGCTCATGACTAGGGCTAGGGATAATTCTGTAAACGTGGTCTTTTGTAACATGGTTGGCGGTCAGGATGAGCTGGTGTTTGACGGCAATAGCGTAGTTATTGGAGAAACCGGCAATATAATCGCTAGAGCAAAATCATTTGAGGAAGATCTTTTAATTGCGGATATTAATGTAAACAGGGTATTTCGCTCCCGTATTCATGATCCTAGAAGGCGTAAAGAACGTCATGCGCTCGAGCTCCATTCAGAAAAGGCCGAAATAATAGATATCTCTAAAAATCCCAAGCAAAAAGAAAAGCCTACAATCCAGCTTAGAATAGAAGATTTCTATCAAAAAGAAGAAGAAATATTTAGAGCTCTTGTTCTTGGTACTAAGGACTATGTGAGTAAAAACGGATTTAAAAAAGTAGCTGTCGGTCTTAGTGGTGGTATAGATTCTGCCCTTAGTTGCAGCAATTGCCGTCGAGGCTATGGGTAGTGATAACGTAGTTGGGTTGCAATGCCATCAAGATATAGCTCGAAGGCAAGCGTTACCGATTCTGAAATATTGTCCGCTAATTTAAGCTTAGAGCTTCTCAATATCCCTATAGAAAAAGCTTTAAAGTCTTATCTCCAAATGTTTTCGGATGTATTTGGGGGCAAGAAACAGGATATTACTGAGGAAAATCTCCAGGCTCGTATCAGGGGTAATATTCTCATGGCTCTATCCAATAAATTCGGATGGCTTGTTCTCACTACAGGGAATAAAAGCGAAATGAGCGTAGGATACTGTACGCTATACGGCGATATGGCTGGAGGCTTTGCTGTAATAAAGGACGTTCCTAAGACAATCGTTTATAAACTGTCTAATTTTTATAATGTGTCTAAAGGGAGTGAAGTGATCCCAAGCTCAATTTTGACAAAACCCCCGTCGGCAGAACTTAGGCCGGAGCAGTTGGATACTGATTCACTTCCGCCCTATGAAGTGCTGGACCCGATTCTTAAAGCCTATGTGGAAGACGATCTCGGTATAGATGAGATTGTTTCACAGGGATTTAAAAGGTCTATGGTGAAGAAGATTATAAAAATGGTGGATCAAAACGAGTATAAAAGAAGACAAGCTCCGCCCGGTATTAAGATTACGGCGAGAGCGTTTGGAAAAGACCGCCGTTTCCCAATTACCAACCTCTATAAAGCCTAATTATGTACAGCCCATGTGCGCAGATCACATTTTTATGCTATAATAGCCTTCTGGGGTTGACATGGGAGCTTCTTGTGTTGACTTGTAGCCTTTTACAACTTAAATTTATGATGGGTTAGTAGGCCGCAGTTCTAGGGTCAATCCTTTAAGTAAACAATAAATACTTCATTTTTAACTACTCTTAGGAAGGTGTTTTTATGAAGCCTGTTGGATATCCGCCTAAGCAGGGTCTTTATGACCCCGAGTTTGAACACGACTCTTGTGGTATTGGGTTTGTGGTTAACATTAAAGGCGAACAATCGAATAAAATTGTCCGAAACGCCCTACAGGTGCTTTTAAACCTTGAGCATCGCGGCGCTTGTGGTTGTGAAACTAATACCGGTGACGGCGCCGGCATATTAATACAGAAACCACATAAATTCTTTAAGAAGGTGTGTGAAGAGATTGGTATCACATTACCTTCACCGGAAGAATATGGAGTTGGTGGTGTCTTTTTTGCTCAGGATGCTGAAGAGCGTAGAGAATGCGTAAAAGCATTTGAGCGGATAATTGAAGAAGAAGGTCAAAAGGTTCTCGGTTGGCGCGATGTACCCACCGATAATTCCTCATTGGGTAATACTGCAAGAGAATGTGAACCTTATTTAAAACAAGTCTTTATTAAACGCAATCCTGAAATTACAGACCAGATGGATTTTGAGCGAAAGCTCTTTATAATCAGAAAAAGAGTCCTAAATGAGATAAAGCTTTCAGGTATGAAAGGCGGCGAATTTCTCTATGTAGCCAGTCTGTCAAGTAAAACTACTGTATACAAGGGAATGCTGACAACATGGCAGCTCGAAATATACTATCCTGATTTAAATGATCCGGATATGGAGTCGGCGATAGCTCTTGTCCATTCTCGTTTTAGTACGAACACATTCCCGAGCTGGGATCGTTCTCACCCTTATCGCTACATTGTTCATAACGGTGAGATCAATACCTTGAGAGGAAATATTAACTGGATGCACGCGCGTCAAGCTGTGTTCTCATCCGACGTCTTCGGAGATGATCTACAAAAGGCTTTCCCGATCATAGCGCCTGAAGGTAGTGATTCCGGCAACTTCGATAACTGTGTTGAATTCCTTACCTTAGCCGGGCGTCCGATAGAACATGCAGTGATGATGATGATCCCAGAGCCATGGTCGAAACATGAGACTATGAGCGACGAGAAAAAGGCTTTCTATGAATACCATAGCTGTCTAATGGAGCCATGGGACGGCCCTGCTTCAATCGCTTTCACTGACGGATCGAAAGTGGGTGCGGTACTCGATAGAAATGGATTACGTCCTTCTCGTTACTACGTAACAAAAGATGACCTTGTCATAATGGGATCTGAAGTAGGGGTGCTGGATGTTCCTGCGGATATGGTTCTTCATAAGGGAAGACTACATCCTGGGAGAATGTTCTTAATAGATACTGAGCAAGGGCGTATTATTGAAGACGAAGAACTTAAGGACAAACTTTCTAAAGAAAAGCCCTATAGAGAATGGCTGGATAACAATTTACTTCCGCTTAATGATATAGAAGCCACTCAGGATGACAACGATGATCGGAATTCCGATCATGAGAGAGTACTACTAAGACAGCGGGCCTTTGGTTATACGTTTGAAGACCTTAGGGTGCTTATAGGGCCTATGGCCGACAACGCGGTTGAGCCTGTGGGTTCTATGGGTAAGGATACCCCTATAGCCATTCTTTCAAGCAAACCAAGACTCTTATATGAATATTTCAAGCAGCTATTTGCCCAGGTGACAAACCCGGCAATAGATTCGATTCGTGAAGAGCTTATTACGGCAACGGAGATGACTCTTGGCCCAGAGCCAAATATTTTAAATCCGGCTCCTGAGAACTGCAGGAAAATTAGACTTGATACACCTGTGCTAACAAACGAAGATCTCGGGAAGATTAAAAACCTTGATAATGAAAACTTTAAATCGGCCACTCTTCCAATCTTGTTTAAAATATCAGATGGTAGCAAGGGGATTAGAGCAGGCTTTGGATGAACTATTTGAGAATGCGGATAAAGCGATATCTCAAGGCGCAAACATTTTAATACTCTGTGATAGGGGATTTAACAAAGATAATGCTCCGATTCCGGCTCTTTTAGCATCATCAGGCCTGCACCATCACTTAATAAGAAACGGAAACCGGATGAAAGTCGGTTTAGTGCTTGAATCCGGGGATCCAAGAGAGGTCCATCATTTTGCACTACTTATTGGTTATGGAATAAGTGCTATTAATCCTTATCTGGCTTATGAGACCATAGAAGACATGATTAATGAGGGGATGCTTACAGGAATCGATAAGGAAAAGGCCCTAATTAATTATAACAAAAGTGTTGTTAAAGGTGTTGTAAAAACAATGTCGAAAATCGGTATCTCTGCTATTCAGAGCTATCATGGAGCACAGATATTTGAAGCAATCGGGCTCAACCACGATTTTGTCGACAAGTATTTCACCTGGACTCCGACAAGAATTAAAGGGGCAGGGATAGAGGTCATAACTGAAGAAATTAAACTAAGACACAATACTGCTTATCCGGATCGTGATGTGGTTCCCGAAACTCTTGATGAAGGCGGCCTGTATCAATGGCGTCCCAGCGGCGAGCACCACGCGTTTAACCCCAAGTCGGTTCACATGCTGCAGCGCGCCTGTCAAGCCAACAGCTTTGAGCAATTTAAAAAATTCTCAGATCTGGTTAATGACGAATCCAAACAACTATGTACTTTAAGGGGGCTTTTAGAGCTTAAATCAGACTCAAAACCCATACCGATTGACGAAGTAGAATCGGTTGAATCTATTTGTAAGCGTTTTAAGACGGGTGCGATGTCCTACGGTGCTATAAGCTCAGAGGCACATGAAAGTCTTGCAATTGCGATGAACAGGATCGGGGGAAAGAGTAATACCGGGGAAGGCGGGGAAGACACTGCGCGAAATATTCCTGATGAGAATGGGGATTTAAGAAGGAGTTCAATCAAACAGGTTGCTTCGGGACGCTTTGGAGTGACAGGTGAGTATCTTGTTAACGCTGAGGAGATACAGATAAAAATAGCTCAGGGCGCAAAACCTGGAGAAGGTGGTCAGCTCCCTGGTAAAAAGGTATATCCATGGATAGCCAAAGTCAGATTCTCAACACCTGGAGTGGGCTTAATATCACCCCCTCCTCATCATGATATCTATTCAATTGAGGACCTGGCAGAGCTTATTTATGACCTTAAAAATGCGAATCAATACGCACGTATAAATGTAAAATTAGTGTCCGAAGTTGGTGTAGGCACAATTGCTGCCGGGGTTGCGAAGGGACACGCCGATGTGATCCTAATAAGTGGTCACGACGGGGGAACCGGAGCGTCACCTCAAAGCAGTATCCAGCATGCAGGGCTTCCTTGGGAGCTTGGGCTTGCTGAAACTCATCAGACTCTACTAATTAACAACTTGCGGAGCCGTGTAGTGCTTGAGACTGACGGTCAGATGAAAACGGGCCGCGATGTTGTGATTGCAGCGCTCTTAGGGGCAGAGGAGTACGGTTTTTCAACTGCTCCATTGATAGTACTCGGCTGCATTATGATGCGTGTCTGCCATCTGGATACATGTCCTGTAGGAGTTGCGACACAGAACCCTGAATTACGTAAGAAATTTGCCGGTGACCCCGTTCATGTGGTGAATTTTATGCGTTTTGTTGCTCAGGAGATACGGGAGATAATGGCTGAGCTCGGTTTTAGAACTATTAATGAAATGATAGGGAGGACCGACAAGCTTGAAGTGAGAAGAGTGGTAGATCACTGGAAAGCACAGGGTATAGATCTCTCAGACGTGATTTATCAGCCGGATGTTCCCAGTGATTACGGCAGATACTCTCAAATTAAGCAGGATCATGGGCTCGATGAAGCGCTAGATAACAAAGTTCTGCTTGATATTTGTAAGCCGACTCTTGAAAAAGGAGAGCCCATCGAGGCAATACTACCTATTAGGAACATAAACCGAACCGTTGGAACAATTTTAGGCAGTGAGCTTACAAGACGCTACGGTGGAGACGGTCTTCCTGAAGAAACCGTACGCCTTCACTTTAAAGGCTCAGCTGGTCAGAGCTTTGGAGCTTTTGTGCCTAAGTTTATGACATTAATACTGGAAGGGGATTCAAACGATTATATAGGAAAGGGCCTTTCTGGTGGTAAAATCATAGTCTATCCACCTAAGGGATCAACATTTATTCCTGAAGAAAATATCATTATAGGTAACGTCGCGTTTTACGGTGCTACCGGAGGGGAGTCTTATATAAGAGGCCTGGCAGGCGAGCGATTCTGTGTACGAAATAGCGGTGTCCGTACTGTTGTAGAAGGTGTTGGTGATCATGCTTGTGAATATATGACTGGGGGCCGAGTAGTTGTGCTTGGAAGTACTGGAAGAAATTTTGCGGCCGGCATGTCTGGCGGATTAGCCTATGTTCTAGATGATGAGGGTGATTTCTCTATACGTTGTAATAAAGATATGGTAGATCTGGAACCCTTAAATGCTGAGGACGAGGAAGAAGTAAAAGAGATGATAAAACGCCACGTCGAATACACCGGGAGCGATGTAGGAAGAAAAGTACTCGCCAATTGGGGCAGCATTGTGCATAAATTCGTTAAAGTAATGCCAAAGGACTACAAACGAATGTTAGAGGCTCTTGAAAGAGTTCAAGAAGAAGGTTTAAGCGGAGACGAAGCTCTTATGGCTGCTTTTGAGGAAAACAAGAGAGACCTTGCCCGCGTAAGTGGTAATTAGTTTCTTATCTTCGATTAAAATATACAAAAACGAAATGAATATTATAGACATTGTAATTGAGATTTGGAGGAAGTTTAATGGGTGACCCCACTGGATTTATGCAATATAGTAGAGAACTAGAACCCGACCGTTCTCCATCCGAACGTATTAAAGACTGGAAAGAGTTTCACAAACATCTTCCTGATGACAAGTTAAAAGTGCAGGGTTCAAGATGTATGGATTGCGGAATCCCCTTTTGTCAGAGTGGGATGTTGCTAGAGGGTTTAACTTCCGGCTGTCCGATAAATAACCTTATACCTGAATGGAATGACTTGGTTTTTAGAGGATTATGGAAGGAAGCGCTTGACCGCTTACATAAAACGAATAATTTCCCGGAGTTTACAGGTAGAGTCTGTCCTGCCCCTTGTGAGGGCTCATGTGTATTGGCAATAAATGAACCCTCTGTAACTATCAAAAGTATAGAATGTACGATAATTGATAAAGGGTTTGAAGAAGGATGGGTTGTTCCTGAGCCTCCAGAGGTTAGAACGGGGAAGGAGGTAGCTGTTGTAGGGTCGGGGCCCGCTGGACTTGCCTGCGCCGCTCAGCTCAACAAGGCCGGGCATTTGGTAACGGTCTTTGAAAGAGAGGATAGAATTGGCGGACTACTGATGTACGGAATTCCAAATCCTCACCTGGATAAATTTATAGTTGACCGCAGGGTGGACTTACTAAAAGAAGAGGGGGTCCAATTTAAAACAAATACTGAGATCGGGAAAGACTATCCCTCACAGAAACTTGTAGACGATTTTGATGCCGTAGTTATATGTACCGGAGCTACAAAACCCCGTGATTTACCAATTGAAGGTAGAGAGCTTAAGGGAATTCACTTTGCAATGGAGTTTCTTACAGTCAATACCAAGAGCTTGCTGGACAGCAATTTAGAAGATGGAAACTATATTTCGGCTAAAGATAAAAACGTGATTGTTCTTGGCGGAGGCGATACTGGGACTGACTGTGTTGCCACTACTATGCGCCACGGCTGTAAAAGTTTATTGCAGTTTGAAATCTTGCCCACTCCTCCACTTGAGCGCGCCCCTGATAACCCATGGCCGCAGTGGCCCAAGGTTTATACACTTAGCTACGGGCAGGAAGAAGCCATGGCGGTTTTTGGAGAAGACCCTAGGAAATATCAGGTCCTGACTACAAAATTTGTAGGCGATGACAAGGGCAACGTAAAAGAGCTTCATACGATTAAAATAGAATGGCACTCAGGGGATAACGGCCGACCTTCTTTTAAAGAGGTACCCGGCTCTGAAGAAGTCTGGCCTGCGGATCTGGTTCTTTTAGCGCTCGGTTTCCTTGGACCTGAAGACACGATTTTGGATCAGCTTGATATTGAACGCGATGATCGCTCAAACGCCAAAGCTGAATACGGTAAATACATGACAAGCGTTGAGGGTGTGTTTGCCGCGGGTGACGCAAGACGTGGTCAGAGTCTAATAGTCTGGGCCATTAATGAAGGCCGCGAAGCCGCCCGGGAATGCGACCGCTATTTAATGGGCTCAACCGATTTACCCTAACATATTGGTAACTGTCTCTATTTATTAGAACATTACATCCAAATTTCAGAATCTCGTTTTTTATATGTCATTCCCGAATGCCTTAATCGGGAATCCAGCCCCCCCCATCATTTCGAACGGCACACATTGTGTGCATGTGAGAAATCTTTCTTTTGCCCTATCTTCCTCCTTAGAAAAAGTCAGCCTGGACCCCCTTTTTTTTCAGTAAACAGGATGATGAATGACAAAGGCAACTTCGTAAAGTAAGCTTATTTTACTGGAGAGAAAGCATAAGAACTGTTTGAGGATAAAGAAATGAAAAAATATTTTTTAATATTGAGCTTCCTATTTTGTATCACTACGGGATTAGCAATTTCTGAAGAAAATAAGAGCGAAGAAACACTACAACAATCGGATTCTATAGTGGATCAAACTGAAAGCGAAAAAGATTGCAGAAAAGTATGTGTTAAAAGAGATGGTTA
>PVMK01129148.1_pt1 | contig 24547 bp, 11 predicted proteins | sample 1853481 | NCBI WGS metagenome assembly PVMK01 (sample SAMN08533507, study PRJNA380276) | Marine sediment metagenome, whole genome shotgun sequencing project.
CAGGGTAGGGGTTGATATAGTTACCTGAGCCAGGTACAAAACCCGCGGGGATGGGTGTGCCCTCGGGGTTCCACGGTGGGATGCTGCCATCGGCATTGCCGGCCATTTCAGCGCCCATGGGCGTCAGGTCCTTGCCAAGCCTGGCGGCTTCTTCTGCGGAAACGCTGGCAAAGGCCGCGCCTGCCGCAAGTGAGGTGAGGCAGAGTGCTGCCAGTGTCTTTTTGATCATGATTATTATCGCTCCAGTGAAGTTTTTATAACCGTATGGGAGATTAGGCTAGTAGGGCAGAAATATCCACAGGTTTTCACACAGATTTTGACCTGCCCCGGGTTCCCTGCCAGGCCACTCCTTGTTGAACTGCATGGCGTTAACTGTCTCAGGGTGGAAAGTGGGATGGGCGGATCTTTCGCCGGGATAGTCCGACCAGCGATAACAACCTTCTCTTTATCGCCTCGTATCTGTGTCGCGGTAGGCCAGGGCTTCGCTAATATGCGAGTCTTCAATTGTGTCGGAGTCCTCCAGGTCCGCAATGGTGCGCGCCACGCGCAGTGTACGGTGCAGTGCTCTGCCGGACAGGCACATGCGGGTAGCGGCTGACTCCAGGGATTTTCGCTGCGACTCACCAAGCAGGCAAATACTGGATAACTTATCTGGCGACAGCAGTGCGTTGGCGCATCCCTGGCGCTGTTCCTGTCGTGCCCGGCTGTGGCAGACTCGAAGCTGGATGGTACTTGAAGCCTCGGCATCGCCCTTTGGCGTGAGTAAATCCGCCGCGGGCAGCCGGTAGACCGGGACGTGCAAATCGATCCGGTCCAGCAGGGGGCCGGATATTCGCGCCCGATAGCGCTGAATCTGCTCCGGTGTGCAGTGACACGCGCGTTCGCTATCCCCCAGGTAACCGCAGGGGCAGGGGTTCATCGCAGCCACCAACTGGAAGCGGGCCGGGTAGGTGATTTTGTGGAGTGCGCGGGACAGGGTGATTTGCCCGGATTCCATGGGCCCGCGCAGGATTTCCAGGCTGTGGCGGTTAAACTCCGGGAGTTCGTCCAGGAATAATACGCCGCCGTGGGCCAGGGATATTTCGCCGGGGCGGGGTTTGCTGCCACCCCCAGCCAGGGCCGCGGCGCTGGCTGTGTGATGTGGGCTGCGAAAGGGGCGCCTGAAATAGTCGTTGAGGTCGATTTGTGTGTCGATGTTGCGCAGCGCCAGGCCGGTCAGGGCCTCCTCTGCGCCAGGCGGCGGCATAATCCCTGGCAGGCGGCTGGCCAGCAGGGTTTTGCCAGTACCCGGAGGTCCGCACAGCAGTAAATTGTGGCCGCCACTGGCGGCGATCTCCAGTGCGCGCCGCGCGCCCTGCTGGCCCATCACGTCGCGTAGGTCCGGGTAGTTATAGTCGGTGACCGCAATCATCCCCTGTGCGGGAGCGATGGGTCTGCAGCCATTGAGGTGAGCACATAAAGTGAGGATGTCCGGGGCGGGGATCACCCTGCTGTGCGGCACCCGGGCGGCTAAAGAGCCACTGGCGGCGGGCACCACGAGGTGGCGTTGTGATTTATGCGCCGAGCTGGCGGCGGGTATCACCCCGGGAACCGGGCGCAAGCAACCGTCCAGGGCCAGTTCTCCCAGGAATTCGTGCTGTTCCAGGCGGTCCATGGGGATTTGCCCGGAAGCGGCGAGAATGCCGATGGCGATGGGTAAGTCGAAACGCCCACCCTCTTTGGGCAGGTCGGCGGGGGCCAGGTTGACGGTGATGCGTCGCTCGGGGAAGTCGAAGTGGGAATTGACAATGGCGCAACGGACGCGGTCTTTGCTTTCGCGTACGGCGGTTTCCGGCAGGCCTACGATATGGAAAGCGGGCAGGCCATTGGCCAGGTGGGTCTCCACCCTTACCAGTGGCGCCTCGATACCCGTCAGGGCCCTGCTGTATACAACGGACAGTTCCATCGCTCATCCTTGAGCTTCATTTTGTTCGCGAAGCGGTCGGGGCGTGCATCGCTTCCGGTTTGCCGGTCAGGCTTCTTTGCTTGTAGTTTCCAGGGTCAGGGTTTCCAGTTCTTTGGTCAGTTCTTTCAATTCAACCTCCAGGGCGACCACCTTGGAGCGGGTGCGTTTTAGAATCTCGGCCTGGGCGTGGTTTTAGTGCCATGATTGGTCTCTGGTTGTTACAGATTACGGGTATTTTAGTCCAATTCCCGTCGTGGGCACAGATCAGAAGCGACCAGCCACCGTGGTTGTTGCAAACTTGATCTCACCAAGGCGGTAGCAGCGGGAGCACGAGAAAATTATTGATGTTGATGATTTATTCCGGTTTATGGTGTAGAACACTATGATAATAAAGATAAAGATTCACGGTTGGAATTGATGAAATTTTCGAAAAGCAGGCAATCACTGCAGTTTGTTCTTGTAACGTCTCTGTTCCTCTTGCTGTCAGCCTGTGACGCATACGTGGAACCTGTCGACACGACTCCGGGTGTGACCAAGGACGAGATCCTTATCGGTTCTTCTTCGGCGTTGAGTGGACACGCGAGTTTTCTCGGAACGCAATATACACACGGCGCCCTCGCCTGGTTTCGGGAAGTCAATGCTGGCGGCGGTATTCACGGCCGCAGGATTGTGCTGATTTCCTACGATGACCAGTACGATCCGCCGCAGACCGTTGCCAATACCCAAAAACTGATTGCTGAAGATCAAGTGTTCATGCTGTTTAATTATGTCGGCACGCCGACGTCGGTGAAGATCATCGAGCCGGTGCATGAGGCCAAAATCCCGGCCTTTGGATTTTTCACCGGGGCGGAACCACTGAGAACACCATTTCTCCCCTATATGTTTCATCTGCGGGCATCCTACTTTGCCGAGGCCGAAGCGGCCGTAGCTTATTTCGCTGATCAACTGGGCTTTTCCCGTATCGCGGTGATGTACCAGGACGATGCCTTCGGTAAGGCGGTATTGAAAGGGGTTGAGCTCGCGCTGCGGCGCAGGAATCTACCCATAGCTGCCACCGGAACCTATACACGTGGGCAACTCGACGTTGATCAGGCCGTAGACATTATCCGGGAGAGTGAAGCGGAGGCAATCGTGATGGTGGGCACGTACACGCCACTGGCGCGATTTATCAGGCTGTGCCACGCAGCGGATTATCAGCCCTACTTCCATACCGTATCCTTCGTCGGCTCGGAGGCGTTCGCCGCTGAAATTCTGCAGCAGGAGATAGCCCCCACGCACTTCGAACAAATCATTGTGACACAGGTGGTACCATCACCGTACTCGGAGCAATTTCCGACTGTAGCTGAGTATCGCAGGCTGGCCGGAAAGTATTTTCCGGAAGACAAACCCAACTTCGTGGCCCTGGAAGGTTTTCTTAACGCCAGGGTGCTGACCGGGGCCATGGAGGCGGCGGGGCAGAACCTCACTCGAAGCAAGCTCACGCTTATGTTCGAGAGAATGCGTGATGTGGATATTGGTATAGGCAAGGAGGTATCCTTTGGCTCGCTGGATCACTCTGGCTTGGAAGATGTCTATTATTCTCGTCTTGGCCGCGATGGCGTCTTTCAAATTTTCGAGCCCAAGTGACAAAACTGTGATATCACCAGGTTTTAGTGTGACTATCAGATGCCAGGTTTTGTTACTGTTGGTCCTCTGGACCTTGACTGCGCAGTCCCAGGACAATATTCGTATCGGTGTTTTGCATTCGGCCAGCGGCACCATGGCGATCAGCGAAACCGTACTGCGGGACACCATGCTCATGCTGATCGAGGAGCAAAATGCACGTGGAGGGGTTCTGGGGCGGCAGCTTGAACCGGTGCTCTACGACCCGCGCTCGAATTGGCAGCTCTATGCGCAGCAGGCCCGACGGATGATCGAACTTGACAAGGTAGCTGTGATCTTCGGTTGTTGGACTTCCGTTTCTCGCAAAGCCGTACTACCCATTGTCGAAAAATCCGACGGCCTGCTGTTTTATCCGGTGCAATATGAAGGGCAGGAATCTTCGAAGAATATTATTTACACTGGAGCGACTCCGAATCAGCAAGCACTTCCGGCTGTCGATTACCTGCGAGAATCGAGGGGAATAAAACGCTGGATATTAGTAGGAACTGATTACGTGTACCCGCGAACGACCAATCGAATACTGGCCGCTTACCTGGCCTCTCTTGGAGTTGCCGGGGAAGATATTTTGTTGCACTACTCTCCGTTTGGGTTTCAGGACTGGCATGAACCCGTTGCACGGTTCAGGCGCTATGCTTCTGAGGGTAAGAAAACTGCTATTGTGTCAACGGTAAATGGCGATGCCAATATCGGGTTCTATCGTGAATTACAGTCTCAGGGTGTATCCGCCAGTGAATTACCGGTAGTCGCTTTCTCGGTCGGGGAGCAGGAACTGGCGGCAATGGAAAGTTCCGGGCTGGAGGGTCATCTTGCGGCCTGGAACTATTTCATGGCGGTGGACACGCCAGCCAATAAGGAATTTATTGCGCAGTGGCGTCGGTATACAGGGGACCGGCACGCAGTCACCAATGATCCAATGGAGGCACACCTGCTGGGATTTCGTTTGTGGGTACAGGCCGTGGAAGCGGCCGGCACGGCGCAGGCCGCCGCCGTGCGCAACACCATTACTGGCATGCAAACCCAGAGTCTGGGTGGCGCAGTGGTAACAGTTTGGGGCAATAACCACATTGACAAGCCGGCGATGGTTGCTGAGATCGTTGCGGGCGGGAAATTGCGCCCAATCTGGAAAAGTCCGGCGCCTATACCGCCGCAGCCCTGGTCAAACTACATCGCGCCGGTAAATGGGGAAAATCGATGAGCACCGACGTTGACCTGCTGTGGGTGCTGCTGTGTTCAGCCCTTGTTTTCCTGATGCAGGCGGGCTTCCTGATGCTCGAAAGTGGCCTGGCCCGGCGCAAGAACAGCGTCAACGTGGCCATCAAGAACCTGTCGGACTTCTGTATGGCCTCTGTTGCGTTCTGGCTGATCGGCTACGGTCTTATGTTCGGCGCGTCCAGGTCAGGCTGGGTCGGTACCTCTTCCTTTGTCCCCGATTTCGTCGCAACCAATCACCTGGAAGGGGCATTCTTCCTGTTCCAGCTGATGTTCTGTGGCACCGCAGTCACGATTATGTCCGGCGCGGTAGCCGAGCGAATGCGATTCAGCTCCTATCTGTTTATCGCCGTGTGGATTTCTGCGCTGGTATACCCGGTGATTGGCCATTGGTCCTGGGCGGGGCTGCTGGAAGGCGAGGCCAACGGATGGCTGAACAGCGACGGATTTGTCGATTTTGCCGGTTCCACCGTGGTGCACAGTACGGGCGGCTGGGCATCTCTGGCGATCCTGCTTGTCATCGGCCCGCGGATTGGACGTTTTGGCAGGAATGGGGAGCCGCAGCGTATACCGGGGTCAAACGTCTCCCAGGCAACCATGGGCGCAGTGCTGCTGTTTATTGGTTGGCTCGGGTTCAACGGGGGCAGTACGCTGGCCCTGAATGAGACGGTTCCGGGTATTCTCATCAACACGATTATCGGGGCGTCAGCCGGGGCGATCTCGGCGGGGTTTCTGGGGCAGGCGGTCCAGAATCGCGTCAATGCCTCTCAATTCATCAACGGTTGCCTGGGTGGTCTGGTGGCGGTTACCGCGAACTGCGCGTTTGTCAGCACGCCGGTCGCGGCGCTGATAGGCTTTATTGGCGGTATGGTGGTCATTGGTGTGGAACAATTGCTGGAGCGATATCGCATCGACGACGCCGTCGGCGCCATTCCGGTCCATCTTGGTGCCGGCATCTGGGGGACTCTTGCGGTCGCCCTGTATGGGGACCCGGAACTCCTCGGAACAGGGCTGGACCGATTGGAGCAACTGGCTGTACAGGTAAAGGGCATTATCGCCTGCGGCGTCTGGGTATTTGGCGCCACCTATGTGTTTTCTCTGGCCATCAATCGAATCTCACCACTGCGGGTGCCGGCCGAGCACGAATTGCTGGGTCTGAATTTGAGCGAGCACGACGAGAGAGAGGATATCGGCCATTTGCCAGATGGTATTGGCCAGGAAGAGAATGCCCAATCTGAGAATAAGGTAAAGGGATAATTGTAATGTTCAGCCGTATGAAAATCGGAGCGAAGATAGCCGCAGTGGCGGTTGTAATCACGATTCTCGCCATCGTGATTACAGGATCGGTCTCCTACTTCGCCCTGCGAGCCACGCTGGAGGAACAGGAGTTCAAGAAGCTGGTAGCCATCAGGGAACTGAAGGCCAGCCAGATCGAAGAATACATTCAACAGATATCCGGGCAAGTGCGCACCTTCTCCCAGGATCGCATGGTGATAGACGCGATGCGCACGTTTACCGATGCTTTCCAAAGCATACGCGGGGAACTGGTTGACCAGGGCGAGCGGCTGGGTGATCACGATGGCCGTCTGCGGCAATACTACGAGGATGAATTTCTTCCCAGGCTGAATCTCCACCGGGAGGTGCCGGCTGGAGTTGGGGAATTCTGGTCATCCGATGAATCCGTACGTCTGTTGCAGTACTTCTTCCTGGCGGACAATCCCAACGCCACGGGCAGTAAAGACCGGCTCGACAATGCCCGGGATTTTACTTCATACAGCGCGGCCCATAGCCTGTATCACCCGCCAACACGGGGCTTTCTCCAGGAGTTCGGCTATTACGATATCTTCCTGGTCGCCGGTGACACCGGGAATATTGTTTACAGCGTGTTCAAGGAAGTGGATTTTGGCACCAGTCTCATCGACGGTCCCTACCGGGATACTCAAATTGCCCGGGTATTCCAGCTGGCCCGGGAAGCGAAGAGCCCGGACGAAACCTTTATCGCCGACTTTTCGGCCTACGCCCCCTCCTATGATTCGCCGGCTTCATTCATAGCTTCGCCGATATTTGATGGTGACGAGAATATCGGAGTGCTGATATTTCAGATGCCGGTCAGTCGGATCAATGACGTGATGACCAATAAGGAGAACTGGTCTGCCGTTGGTCTTGGCACTACCGGAGAGACCTATCTGGTGGGCAGCGACCTCACCGCCCGCAGCAAGTCCCGCTTGCTGGTGGAGGATCCCGATCAGTATGTCCGGGTCATGCGAGCATCTGGCCTGGATGAAAACAAGTTGAGTCAGATCGTCGCTCGCGACGATCCGATTGGCATGCAAATGGTAGCGTCAGAAGCCAGCGAAGCGGCATTTCGGGGTGAAACAGGTGCCCGACTTATAGAGTCCTATAGTGGGGAACGTGTCCTTTCCGCCTACCAACCTCTCGCTATTGACGGCCTGGATTGGGTGATCGTAAGTGAAATAAAGGAATCGGAAGCCTTTGCGCCGATGGCGCAATTGCGCGACAGGCTGATCATGCTGGCCTCGGTGCTGCTTGCTGTGGGTATCTACCTGGCCTATTACCTTTCCCTCTCCCTTACCCGGCCCATTCGCTTCCTGGGCGAGTCTGCTCGCGCCCTCGCCGCCGGCAGGCTCGATGATGAAATTAAACGGGAGAGCAAGGATGAGATCGGTGATCTGGCGGAAAACTTTGAGTCCATGCGCCTGCGCCTGCGGGAAAATATCAAGGAGGTCGAACGCAAGAACGAGGAACTGGAAAGCCGAGTGGAGGAGCGCACGGCCGATCTCGACGCGGCGCTTAAAAAACAGGCGGATCAAAATCAGGCGCTGGAGCAAAATAATGAGGAACTACAGACCATACAGCGTGATTTGATTCGATCCCGCGAGCAGATCGAAGCGGAGAGTGCGCGGATTGACGCAATTCTCGAGAGTAGCCCCGATGGCATCGTCACAATCGATGCCCGCGGTATCATCGAGACCTGGAACGAATCGGCCGGGCAGATATTCGGTTACAAGGCCGAGGAAATTCTGGGCAAGAACCTGAAGATTCTGATGACCAAAAACATAGCCCTTGAACACGACTACTACCTTGAACGCTACGATGACAAAAGGCCCTCTTCGATAGTTGGCAAGATCAGGGAGGTGGAGGGAATGCGCCGCGACGGAAGTATTTTCCCGCTGGAGGTGAGTGTCGAAAAAATGCAGCTCGCAGATAGCTTTTCATTCGTGGGAATTTTAAGGGACATCACCGAGCGCAAATTGGCCGAGAAGCAGCAGCAGGAAGCCCAGCGCACGGCGCGGCTGCTGGACCGGGTGGCAGCCATTTCTGCCAGTAGTGAATCATTCGATGAAGCCCTGGACCTGGTATTGAAAATCTATTGTGAGACCCTGCACTGGCCCATAGGCCACGTTTTCCGGGTTTCACCCGAAGGCCACAGATTGATTTCGACCGGGGTCTGGTTTTGGAAGAATGAAGAAGAAATCGGGGACTTCCGGGAAGTTACCGAGGCGAAACAGTTCAGCAAGGGTGAAGGCCTGCCCGGAAGAGTATGGGAAAATGGCAGCCCGGCCTGGATACCGGACATTGCAGCTGACGACAATTTCCCCCGGAAAAAACTGAACAAGAAAATTCCTGTGACCTCCGGTTTTGCTTTCCCGGTAACAATCAGGGATGAAACCGCTGCAGTGATCGAACTGTTCTCGACCCAATTGCGAGATAAGGATGAGACTGAGATTCAGCTGGCGCAGGAAGTGGCGGAAAAACTCACTCGCGTCCTGGAAAAACAGCAGGTCGCACAGGAGTTGGCAAACGCCAGGGTAGCTGCGGAAGATGCCAGCCAGGCCAAGAGTGATTTGCTGGCCAATATGAGCCATGAAATCCGCACGCCGATGAATGCCATCATTGGCCTCAGCGACCTTTGTCTACGAACAGAGATGTCATTCAAGCAAGAGGATTACCTCACCAAAATTTATGGCTCGGCCAATGCCCTGCTGGGGATTATCAACGATATTCTGGATTTCTCGAAAATCGAGGCAGGCAAGCTTGAAATTGAGGCTGTGCCCTTTGCGATCGATGGGGTGCTGGAGAATCTGGCAACAGTAGTACAGGTTAAAACACAGGAGAAAGGCCTGGAGCTCTTGTTTAATCGCTCAGCTGAAGTGCCTACGATTATGATCGGTGATCCTCTGCGCGTCGGCCAGATACTGGTCAACCTGGTCAACAACGCCGTAAAGTTCACCGAAAAAGGTGACATCATTGTCCGTATAGAGTTGGAAGAGAAACAGGGCGATGAGGTGACCCTGTTGTGTTCCGTGACGGATACGGGCATCGGCATGACGCCAGAGCAGCTGGAGAAAATGTTTCAGTCCTTTTCCCAGGCGGACGCTTCCACTACACGTAAATACGGCGGCACGGGCCTGGGCCTGGCTATTTCCAAGCAGTTGGTGGAAATGATGGGCGGGGAGATCTGGGTAGAGAGTGAGTTCGAGAAAGGCAGTACTTTCAGTTTCCGTATCAAGCTGAGGGAGGGCAAAGAAGCCAGGAAGAAAACGTTTGTCCCCTCGCACGACCTCAGGCAATTGAAGTGTCTTGTGGTGGACGACAATGAAACATCCAGGGAGATTCTGAACCAGTACCTGCAATCTTTCAGTTTCATTGTGGAAGAAGAGGAGCTGAGCACAGTGATCGCCGCAAGAGCGCAGGAGGGTGATCTGGATTACGAACTCATCGTGACCGATTGGATGATGCCGGATTTGAGCGGCATCGATATGGCGGTAAAGATCAGGGCCAGCGCCGCGCTGCAGAAGCAGCCGAAGATCATCCTGGTCTCCGCGTTCCACGGCATCGAATTGATGGAAAAACCCGGGGCGGAAAATATAGACAAATTCCTGGCCAAGCCGGTCAGTCCCTCCCACCTGTTTGACGCGGTTATGGAATGTTTCGGCAAGGAGGTGGATTCCAGCGAGTACCGCATCCGTGGGCAAAGCCTCAATGCCGACGCTCTGCAGCCCATCAATGGTGCCCGTGTACTGCTGGTGGAAGATAACGAGATCAATCAGCAGGTGGCCTTTGAATTGCTTGAGCAGGCCGGGTTGAATGTGGATATCGCCAATCACGGGCAGGAGGCGCTGGAAATGGTCGAGCGGGCCGATTACGATGTGGTGCTGATGGATGTGCAGATGCCCATTATGGATGGTTATACCGCGACCCGGAAGCTGCGCGAAGATGGTCGCTACACGAATCTGCCCATTCTCGCCATGACCGCCAATGCGACGACGGAAGACCGGCAGAAGTCACTGGATGCGGGAATGAATGCCCATATCAACAAACCAATCAATCCCAACGACCTGTTCAATGCACTGTTGACCTGGGTCAAATCGGGTGATCGCGCTCCGAAAGTGGTGAGCACTTCGTCCGCGAATACCGCCGCCGGCAGCCGACAGCTGTCCGACCTCGAGGGGTTTGATACGGGTGGCGGGGCATCCCGGGTCGGGGGCAGCGAGGATGCTTACTGGCGCTTGCTGGGCAAGTTCGCCGACAACCAGGAAAATGCCGTCGCACAGGTCAGGGCCGCGGTTGCAGCCGGCGACCAGGAGCTTGCCGTGCGCATAGCGCATTCCCTGAAGGGAGCTTCCGGTGCTCTGGGGGCCGTTGCGGTGCAGGAAGTGGCCGGGCAACTGGAAGCTCGTTTGAAGGAGAGCCTCAAGGGAATTGATGAAAGCCTGTACGAGGAACTGGCGAAAATCCTGGAGACTTCCATTGGTCTGATTCGCAGTGCGACCGCAACACCTGCAGCAGAGAGTAATGCCCCAACGGAGCCGATAGAGATCACCGCTGAGATATTAGAGCGGCTGGCTTCACTGCAGCAACAGCTTGAGGACTTCGATTCCGAGGCCGAAGATACGCTGGATGCCCTGTCGAATGAATTGCAGGGCTCTGAGGCGGGTAGCCTGTTGGCGCCGATCCGCAAAGCGGTGGCCGCCTATGATATGGAGTCAGCCGCCGCGCAGTTGGCTGATGTGATAACTAAACTGAAGGAACAACACAGTGAGTGATGAGGAAGAAAAGCCAGTGGTTCTGGCGGTAGACGATACGCCGGAAAACCTGGATGTAGTGAAGGGGATACTGGTTCCAGAGTACAAGGTCAAGGTGGTGACAAGCGGGGCGGTGGCGCTGAAAATAGTGGAGAAGCAGCCGCCCGATATCATTCTCCTGGACATCATGATGCCGGAGATGGATGGTTACGAAGTGTGCCGGCGCTTGAAAGCCAACCCTGCCACCGCAGAGATTCCGGTAATCTTTCTCACCGCGAAGGACCAGACAGCGGATGAAGCGGAAGGCTTCGCCCTGGGCGCCGCCGATTACATCCACAAGCCGGTCAATCCACCCATTCTCCAGGCCAGGGTGAAAACCCATGTTGCCTTGAAAAAGAGCTTCGATGAGTTGCACGACATGTCCGAGGCCCTGGCCAGGGCCAAGGAGCGGATGGAGGCTGAACTCAATGTGGGGCGCGATATCCAGCACAGCATGCTGCCGGACACGGTGCCCGATTGCAGCGAGATCGCCCTGTGCGCCAGTATGGACGCGGCGCGCGAAGTGGGCGGCGATTTTTACGACTATTTCATGCTCAATGACGACGAACTCTGCTTCTGTGTGGCGGACGTGTCCGGCAAAGGTGTGGGCTCGGCGCTGTTCATGGCCATGACCAAGCTGCAGATCAAGTCCCGGGCGGCGGATGATAAGCTGCCCTCGAAAATCCTGACCCGGGTGAATGCAGACCTGGCCAGGGACAACCCGTCGTGCATGTTTGTCACCGTATTCCTGGGGACGATCAACCTGCGCAGTGGTCAGGTCACCTATTCCAATGCCGGCCACAACCCGCCCCTGATCAAGCGGGCCAGTGGCGAAGTGGAGGAGGTGCCCGATCTGCACGGCCCCCTACTGGGTGTGCTGGAGGGCAGGGAATATGGTGAGAGTACCTTGACTCTCGCTCCCGGAGACGTGCTGTTGATTTTTACCGATGGAGTCACAGAGGCTATGGACACGGGGGATAACCTCTATTCAGACGAGCGCCTGCTGCAAACGGTACAGGATATCAGCGAAATCAGTGCGGATTCGGTCCTGAATACCGTGCGCAGTTCGGTAGACGAATATGCGCTTGGGGCCGAGCAGTCCGACGATATCACCATGATCACCTTGCAATACAAGGGACAGTCGTAGTCGCAGATGATAGAGCAGTACCTGAATGACCTTCCCGAACAGTTCCGATCCGATGTTGCGGCCGCCTGGGAAACCTTTGCCACAGTGGTGCCACAGGAGGATCTCCCGCTCTTGCAAAAAGAGGGGGTGCTGGAATCACTGGTTAAAGTCTGGGCCAGCAGCCGCTTCATCATCGATGCCTGCAAGCGTGAGCCTGCCCTGCTTGGGGATTTGATACGTTCCAGAGACCTGTACTCCACGACAGGCAGTGCAAACTACCTGGAGCGCCTGCAGGCCGCCGCGCCCCAGAGTGAGGCGGACCTTCACCGGGTGTTGCGGGTTTTCAGGCGGCGGGAGATGGTGCGTATCGCCTGGCGGGATATCGCGGGCTGGTCGCAGTTGAGCGAGACGCTGATGGATGTCTCCCTGCTGGCGGAGGCCGCCGTACAGTTCGCACTGGACTTCGCCTATAAGCAGGCTTGCGAGCGCAACGGCCCGCCCATTGGCAAGGATGGCCAGCCCCTGCAGATGGTGGTGCTCGGCATGGGAAAACTCGGTGCCTGGGAGTTGAACTACTCTTCGGATATAGACCTCATTTTCGCTATCCCTGAGGAGGGTTACTTCGACGACCGCAAGGGAACCAGCTACTCGGAATTTTTTCTGCGGGTGGGCAGGAAGCTGATCCAGGCCCTGGATAATGTGACGATGGACGGGTTTGTGTTCCGCGTCGATATGCGGCTGCGCCCCTGGGGAGATAGCGGCGCCCTGGTGTTGACCTTCAATGCCATAGAGAAGTACTACCGGGAACACGGCAGGGAGTGGGAGCGCTACGCCATGGTCAAGGCCAGGGCCATTGCGGGTGATCCGCAACGGGCGCAGGAGTTGCAGGCCAGGTTGCGGCCCTTTGTCTATCGCTCCTACCTGGACTACAGCGTATTTGCGGAACTGCGGGATCTCAAACAGCAGATTGTCGACCAGCAAAAGCGCCGTAATAAAATGGACAATATCAAGCTGGGCCCCGGCGGTATCCGTGATATCGAGTTCATTACCCAGGTATTCCAGCTGATACGTGGTGGCCGCGATACCGCCTTGCAGGACAGGAGGTTGCAGCACATTCTGGGCAGGCTTGCGGCCGATGAATTATTGCCGACAAAGAGTGTGGAGGAGCTTCTTGCTGCCTACAAATTTTTGCGGGTGGTAGAGCACCGCCTGCAGCAGTACGAGGACAAGCAGACCAACGACCTGCCCGCAGCGGATACTGATCTGCAGCGCCTGGCTTTCTCAATGGATTTTCCGGACTGGGATGCCATGGCCAAACGTCTGGCGGATACGCGGCAAATCGTCAAGGAGATCTTTGAACAGGTATTCAGCGCGCCGCAGTTGCAGGAACTGCCACCCCAGGCGGAGGATATCTGGTCGGCGGGAGCGGAGCAGCGCGATACCGCTCTGCGGGATCTCGCCGGGCTGGGCTATGCCGACGGTGAGCAGGCCTGGGATGTCATCGCGTCGTTCCGGCGTTCTACGGTACTGGACCGACTGGGGGAAAAGGGCCGCAAGGCAATCAACCAGTTGATGCCCCTGACGATCAACGCGGCAACCGACACGCCCGCGCCTGTCGCGACCTTGCAGCGGGTTACCCAATTCTTTACCAGGGTGGCACAGCGCAGCATGTATCTGTCGCTGCTGCTGGAGCATCCGCTGGCATTGACAGAACTGTTGCAACTGGCGGCGCGCAGCCCGTGGATCGTCGAGCATATCTCGCAGGAACCGCTGCTGCTGGATGAACTGCTGAATCCGAACAAGCTGTACGAACCACTGATCAAGTCCGAATTGGCGTCAGAATTGCGGCATAAACTGCGCGAGGTCGATATTGCCGATATCGAGGCCCAGATACTGGAATTGCGGCATTTCCAGCAGGTTTACGTGTTGCGTGTCGCGGCCGCTGACATTACCGGGGCCATTCCCCTGATCACGGTCAGCGATTACCTGAGCGATATTGCGGAGGTGTTGCTGGAGGCGACCGTCAGCCTGGCGTGGCGGGCGGCCTGGGGCAGGTATGGTTTACAGGACGAGAGTGTGGCTGCCCTGTCGGGGTTCGCGGTCGTTGCCCGGGGCGCACTGGGCGCCCGCGAGCTGAGCTACGATACCCCGCTGGATATAGAGTTTATATACAGTGGTGACGGGAATTTTCTGGCCGGCGCAGGCGCCTCGAATTTCTACAAATCCATTGCCAGCCGGGTGCACCTGTTGCTCACCTCCAGGACAGTCTCCGGAGTCATCTACCAGCTACATGCCAGAACGGCGGAAGGCGGCGGGCCGGAGTTGCTGATCTACAATATAGAGGCCTATGTGGGCAGGCAGATTCCCCTGCTGGAAAGTGCGCGTTATGTGCAGGCGCGGTTTTTGTGCGGGGATCCGGGCCTGGCGGCTGAATTCGACAGCTATCGGAATGGCGTGTTGAACTCCGGGACGGAGGTTCAGCAGTTCTCCAGGGAAATCATCGCACTGGAAGAGCAGCGCGATGCCGCGCAAACTTCTGAATTATTCTCTCTGGATCATGGGGTGGGCGGCCTGCGCGATATTCACTGGATCGTAGCCTGTGGTGTTATGGCCCGCTCAGTACAATACCCCCAGTTGCTGGAAGATGTGGAGACCATGTCCCTGCTGCACGGACTGACCTCCGCCGGTTTCCTGACGATGGATGAATACCGGGTCCTGCAGCGCGCCTATATGAAATACCGGGAAAAGCTCCACATTGTGGATTTACAACATGCCTCGCGCACCATCCCGCTACAGGATGTGGCTGAGCTGCAAAGTGGTGTGAGTCAGGTTTTTTCCAGGATATTTTCACATTAGTGCCCGGGTCTCCCGGAAACCTCTTCGATCAGTGGTCGTAGCGCATCGGCTGCCGCTTCCATATCATATTTCGCTATGTGCTTCTTGATACCCAATAGCGTGTCGTAAACGGCAGTGCCAGCAACCGTTTCCAGGATAGCAAATAGCGCATCCTCGGCGGTGGAGTCATAATCCTCCAGTTTATCCAGCAGGGTTCGCAGACTCTGCTCAAGATCTTCGGGAAGTTTTTTTACTGCGGTCGATTCAGAGCCCGACTTCTGCACAGCGAGACCTTCAATCAGTGCGATAACCCGGTTGAGTTCTGCAGCGGTCGCATCGAGTAAACTCCCGACCTGGCTCTCTGCCCGCTCCTTTATGGCGGCTTCCAGTTTTAAGGCTGAAGCAGACAGCTCGGTGGCTCCTATGGTGCCACTCACACCTTTGAGGGTGTGTGCCAGACGCACGGCGACTTCCTGCTTGTCGGATGCGAGCGCCTCATTTACCTCGGCAACGACTCCCGCCTGGTTCTCTGAAAATTTTTGTAATAGCCTGAGGTAGGATCGTGTATTTCCACCTATTCGTTGCAGTCCGCCTTCTACATCGATGCCCGGCATGTCTGGCAGTGGCAGGTCATCCTGGGCCGGACTGGTTTCGCGCAGCGTATCAGGCACGTCTCTGTCGCTGTGCGGTATCCATTTGAGGAGTGCTTCAAACAGCAATTGTGGACGGATGGGCTTGGCAATGTGTTCGTTCATCCCCGCTTCGATACACCGATTACGGTCTTCCAGGGTCGCGTTTGCCGTCATCGCCAATATTGGTAAATCCTTATGCTCGTCATTTTCCCTGATCTTCTCGGTCGCTGTGAATCCGTCCATGACGGGCATTTGTACATCCATCAATACACAGTCGTAAGTCTTGTTTCCCAGCATGTCCAACGCTTCTTGTCCATGATTGGCAATATCCACATAAAAGCCCGCTTGCTCGAGGATTTCACTGGCGACCTGCTGGTTGATCTCATTGTCCTCGACCAGGAGAATTTCCGCACCCTGGACCGGCCGGAGAGTCGTCATATCAAATTGCTGTCCTCCCAGTTTCCGTTTGGCGGTATCCGTTGCCAGGCCAAAAGCAGCCATGACCGCATCGAACAGATGCGAGGGGCTGACCGGTTTGGACAGGAACTGGTCTATATACTCGACACCGGGTTTGCCCGAGAGGTCACCGGTGTTAAAGGCCGAAATCATGATGATGTGTGGATCCACCTCCGGTTTGATTTCAGTTTTGATTTTCCGGGCGATTTCCAGTCCCGTCATGCCGGGCATCAGCCAGTCGAGAACCATCAGATCATAGGATTTAGGAGTTGCTTCCATTAACTCAAACAACTCCTCTGCCCCGGTCGCCTGATCAACCTCGAAGGTAAAATACTCCAGGTAGGTGGCAAGGATTTCTCTAGCTGTCGGGTTGTCGTCCACCACCAGGACGCGCATATTTTTCAGGTCAGGTGTGGTGTCGAATGTTTTTAACTCGGCCCCCGAGCCTACACCCAGAGAAACTGTGAAGGCGAATGTGCTGCCGACTCCCGGTTCACTCTCGACCCCGATTTCACCACCCATCAGTTCAACAAGCTGCTTGGAAATCGCCAGGCCAAGGCCCGTACCACCGTACTTGCGCGTGGTGGAAGTATCGGCCTGGGAGAATGACTGGAATAGCTTGCCCTGCTGCTCCGCAGTCATTCCGATACCGGTATCGCGGACTGAAATTTCGAGAACAACCTGGTCGCCGGACCTTTCACCGAGCTCGATGTCGATCACGATCTCACCTTTCTCAGTGAACTTGACCGCGTTGTTGGTCAGGTTAATCAATACCTGGCCGAGCCTGAGTGGGTCACCCACTAAAATGGAAGGCAGTTGTGGGTCGCGTTTGAATAAAAACTCCAGTCCTTTTTCCTGGGTTTTTACGGTGGCTACTGTCGCCAGGTTTTCCAGTACCTGGTCTATTTCAAATTCAATTTCTTCGATATCAAGCCGGCCGGCTTCTATTTTTGAGAAGTCCAGGATGTCGTTTATGATGCCCAGCAATGATTCTGCTGAGCCATGAATCTTGGATAGATAGTCTTCCTGCTTGGGGCTCAGGTCTGTCCTCAGGCAGAGATCACTCAACCCTATGACTGCATTCATGGGTGTCCTGATCTCATGACTCATATTGGCCAGGAAAGCCCCCTTGGCCTTAGTAGCTTCATTGGCCACATTCATGGCAGTCTCCAGTTCCGCCTCAAGCATTTTGCGTTCGGTGACGTCATGACCAACGGCCAGGATTTCCCTCAGACTCCCGTCTTCGTTAAGGATCGGGTTATTGGACCAGGATATCCACAAAACTTCACCGTCACTGTTGCGATTCCGACTTTCCAGGCTGTAAAATCTCTCGGGATCCGCAACAAGATTTTTCACCACGTCCGCAATTCGAGCATGGGCTTCCTCGATGTCCTTGATTATAGTGTCGAACAGGGATTTGCCGATCAGTTCCTTTTCTGAATATCCAAATAGTTTCATGCCATAGGTGTTTATTGAGCGGATTGTCGCATCGGGCAACCACCTCAATATTACCGAACTGACGTTTTCCAGTTCATCCAGTGCATCATCCGCAGTCTTTTTCGCTTGCAAAATATCGGATTCCGCTTTTACTCGTTCAGTGATGTCTTGTATAAAAGCGGAATAAAATGCTGCGCCTTCCCACGCATTTTTGGATATACCTACCTCGGCAGGAAAAACAACACCGTTTTTGGTAAGGCCAAAAAATTGCAAGCCCCCGCTTTCCAGATGCGGTCGCTTGGCTTCCGCATCCTGAATTTTTTGGAAATAATCTTGAATTGCCTTGCGTGCATTTTTAGGGATCAGCATGCTGATTTGCCTGCCCAGTACCTCCTGCGCGCTGTAGCCCCACATCGCTTCACATGCAGGATTAAATTGAACCACTTTTTGTTCGTCATCAATTGTCAGAATACCGTCGGTGGCGCTTTCCAGGATCAGCTTGTTTTTTTTGTTGGCATCGCTGAGCTTTTGTGTTCTTTTTTTGACACGGTCCTCCAGTTCATCCCTCGCCTTGCGCAACACACGATTGGTACGTTCTCCCGTCGCCAGGATAAACAGGGTTCCCCCCAGTGACAGAAGCAGTGTGGCTCCTAAAACAGCCAGTGACAGCATGCGTATGGTAGTGAAAGTTGCAAGAGCCTCGGCAACGTCAATTTCGCTGGTCAGGCCCAATCCCAGGTTCTCATCCCAGAGCCAGGCACCATAGACCGGCACCCCGCGGTAGTCGCGATAACCCGCCATCCCCTTTTCAATAGCGGTATTTCTATCTCCCGGGAGCCCGGCGGCAGTACGCATCACACCAATATTCGCAATAGCACGACCAGCCATGTGGGTAAAGGGTTGTTGAGAGCGCGGGGTATCCGAGCGGAACCCTTCTGTCATGTCGCCACCCGGATCCCGAATCTGGATGTGCTTAATACTCGACTGTTCAACATCCAGTAATCCGATCTCCCGTAGATCTTCTTCAAAGCGGCTGGCAGAAAGCAGAGTCCCATCGCTATCAAAGGCATAGCTTTCGCCACTCTCTCCGACCCGTGAGAACTGGAGAACACGAGAAAAGCCCTGCGTTGGGTCAAGCCGCATTGTCAGAGCAGCAAATACTCCGACATCATTCGCGATAGGCACCGCAACAAATAAAGATGAAGAACCTGTTTTGCTGTCACCGCCAACGACAACATCGGAGTAAAGAGTAGGGATGAAAACCGATTCGCCCCGAAAAACCCGATCCAATAATTCCGGCTGCTGGGTTGCTATCAAATTTTTCGTACCGATGTTGCTATCCCTGCTGGAAGCGATGTTCAGGCCATCTTCATCAATAATAAAGAAGCCCAGCCCCAGGGCTTCCTGAAATTGTGCAAGGGTGGCCCTGATGTCTGATAGTTCAGCCGAGCCCAGCAATGATTCCGGGGTCGCTGCAACATCCAGTAGTATTTCCGCCTGCCCGATCAGCAGTGGATTCTTCACTATTTGGTTTAGCACATTGGTTTGTTGGTCCGCCCAGATTTCAAGACGTTGCGCCGTGGTGATCAGCGCGTTCTCCAGGTTGTGCTCCACATCCCGCAGAATCCTCTCCCTGATGTGATCCAGCGCCAGCCAGCCCAGGATGCCCACCAAGGCAACGAAGAGACTGATGGAGCCGAGAATCAGGATGCGGAAGCGCAGCGTGCCGGTCTGCAGCTCAACCTCCTCTCCTTGGGCAAGGTGGATACTGATCCGGTTTAGCGCGAAAAGGATCACGAAGAGGCCCAGGGTGGCACCCAGTAGCCAGTATATGGTCCGGGATAAGTTGTCCTGAGCCTCAGTTTCCGGGGACAGTCCAAGCCATTTTTGGCGCAACTCAGCGACTTCTTCCTGGGCCAGGGAATCCATAGTTTTTTGTAGAATATCCCGCAGGATAGGCCAGTCTTTGCGGATGCCCAATCCGACGTTCGTCGCCAACCTGGGATCCCGAGATACCAATGCAACCTGCAAAGTGTTGAGTGCGTGTTTGTCCATCAAATATTTCGCACCCGGAAGGTCGTCCAGCATGGCATCCGCGCGCCCTTCCAGAACCGCGTACAGCGCTCCCAGGGTATCTGTTTCTAATACCAGTTCGATTTCCGGGTGTTCTTTGGCTATAAACTCCTCAGTGAAAAATCCCTCGACCAAGGCCACTCTTTTGCCGTGTAGATCTTGCAGGGATTCCACTTGTAGTGTCGGGTCATTAACCACCACTACAACCGGTGAGGTCGAGTAAGGACCAGTAAAATGTAGATACTCGGCCCGCGCCGGCGTCTGCACGATATTCAGCATGACGTCTAGCTCTCCCGACTGAATCATGTCGAGAAACTGTTGCCATGAGGGACCGCTGATGTATTCAATCTGCAGGTCGACCTTCGCTGCAAGCAAGTTCATGTAGTCAATGGAGAATCCTGTGGGCTGCCCGTCTTCATTAAAGTTAAATGGTGGCCAGTTCAGTTCGTTGTGGACGCGGATGATGGGGTGTTCCGCTAGCCAGGCAGTCTCTTCCGGGCTCAGTTGTACCTGTGACTCTCCCGTATCTGTAATGCTCTCAACTCCCAGCCATTTCTTGCGCAGTGCTCTCAGGACCTCCTCATCCAGGTTGTCCATACCCTTTTGCAGGATATTCCTCAAAAGAGGTGTCTCATTGCTGGTTGCAATGCGCATGATCGATGCCATATCCGGATCAACAGAGACACTGGCTACCCTCAATCCAGGCAACACATTTTCCCGCACGAGATGCTGAAGCACTGAATAACCGTCAAGCGAGGCGTAGGCGCGGCCATCCAGCACCGCGTGCAGGCAGCTCAGGGCGTCCGCCAGGGGTAGCAAATTCAGGCCGGGATGCTCTTTCTGCAAATATTCGTGTGATGAAGAACCCTCGGGTACACACAAGGAATTCTGGCCAAGTGCGTCCAGGGATCCGATATCCTCCGCGAGGTACTGAACAGCCAGGACAGGTGAGGTAATGGAGTAGGGCTGGGTATAGCTGAGATACTCAAGCCGAGCTGGGGTCTGCACGATATTGAGCATGACATCCAGTTCTCCGGCGCGCATCATGTCGAGAAACTGTTGCCAGCTGGGACCGCTGATGTAGTCAATCTTGAGACCAACAGCCGCTGCCACCAGGTTCATGTATTCGATGGAAAATCCCGTAGCTTGTCCGTCCACATTGAAGTTGAAGGGTGGCCAGTTCATTTCGTTATGCACGCGAATCACGGGGTGTTGTTCTACCCAGGCCTGTTCAGTCTCGGTCAATTCCGGAGTTTGTGCGTGGGCCGGTAGAAATGATGTGAGCAGCAGCAGGCTGGCCAATACCCGAAAAACCAGTTTCATAAGGTCTTTATCCTGTCTGTAGCTAACTATTGCGCATCCAGTAACCCCTTGATTTTACTAGATTCCAGAACGCCGGGCCACCGCCTGCGCGGGAATGGCGGCAAAGTGGGCAGCACGCCGTTTTCGGGGGCCGGCCATCCGGACGCGCCCCAACTAATCATCAGGCTGCGGGCTGTCCGCGGCTATCAGGTCTGTCAGTATCTCGTGGAGTACCCAGGTGCAGCGTTCCAGCCCTGTAGTAAGGGACATCAGACCCAGTCTCTCGCTGTCGGATAACTCCGTATCGCCCTTGAGGAAGCGCTGGCGGACCCTACGCATTTTGTCGCTCTTGTCCTCCGTCGCCTGCCAGATTTCCGCGAGCTCCTCAGGATCATCCATCTCCAGTGCTTCCACCGCGGTGATGAGGCTGGCATCGAAGGCCTCGGCGACAATCGTGGCCAGCTGCGACAATTGCTCGCTTTTCCTGGCGGCGATGACGGATTTGCACAAATTGTCGATGCTGGTGTTGAGGGAGCCCAGCAACTGATTCCGGTTCGACAGACGGATGAGCTGTTCTGCATCATTCGCACTCACATAATGACTCAACTCGCCCAGGGCATCGTTGAGGGCCTGGTGTCTTTGTCCCAGGGCACGCGATAGCATATTGACCCGGGGCTCGTTCAATCCCGGTTGCATGCGCAGGGCTTCGATATAATCGGGCAGTAACCCGAGGAAACGTTGTTGCTCCTTGCTGGCCAGATCCAGGGCGAGGTCGGGAGTATCTATGGCGTGGTCGTGCAGGTACTCGAGTCTGGCGATATTTTCTTCGTCGGACGGGGGCCAGATTGCCTCGATTCTGTGCAGGATCGGTTTCCTGAAGGTGTACATCAGGGCGGCTCCGAAGACATTGAAAATTAGATAGACAAAGGCCAACTGTTGCGCGGTGTCCACCTTGATTGACGTCACCAGGGCGTGAACCAGCGGCAAGCCGCTGTATTTCTCCACAAAATACAGGCTCAGTAAGACCAGGCCGGTGATTACGTTGAACAGCACCTGGAAGATCATGATCTGGCGGGAGGTACCCTTGAAGCCGGCGGACAGCAAATAGGTGCTCAAGCCTCCGCCGAAATTGCTGCCATAAATGACGACCATGGTGGTCCAGGTGTCCAGCACGCCGCTGGTGGTCATGGCGATGGCGAGGATGGCGACTGACTGTGGCGATTGAATGGCAATGCTGAGTGCGCAGGCAAGGAGAAATGCCGCGAGGGGTGCCCCGTTCACGCTGATGATGGCGTTCTGGAACCACTCGATTTCGGAAACCGAACTGGCGCTGGTGCCGACCATGGTCAGCCCGAAAAACATCAGGCCACCGCCAAACAACACACCCAGGAATGGCCTGGGGGAGCGCGATTGGGCCATCGCGAATCCGGCTATACCCAACAGGAACAGGGTGAACAGGCGGTACCGTCACCGGCCTCTGTCGCATGGGCCGGCAGGCTGAGCAGCAGGGCTAGGGCCAATGTTATTCCCGAGCCGGTTTTAAAAGGCTTTTGCAATTGAGAAAGTATGCGATCATTGGACATGGTATTGTTCTTCCCAAAACGAAAATTAGCGCTCGCTATGCTATCAACATATACTTGTAAAAGAAGGGATGTAGTAGTGTACGGAGGGTTTACCCGGCAACGAGTCCGATAGTTTATGTGCGCGCAGGTGTAACAACAGCGGGTGTGGAAACGAGTCATTTACAATAGGAAACAAGTCATGAATATTAGTACGCGGATGCTCGACGGGATTATATTGGCGATCGACATCGAGGGAAAACTGGATACCCAGACCTCTACCCCGGCATTGGAAGAGTTGATGCAGTTGCTCGAACCCAGCCCCAATAAGGTGCTGATTAGCCTGGTTCCACTGGAGTTCGTCAGTAGCGCTGGCCTGCGGGTGATCTTGCGTGTGGCCAAGCAGGTGCGTGGTTACGGTGGGCAGCTGAAGGTCTGCGGTGCCACCGGTGTGGTGAAAGAGGTGATGGAAATCTCCGGATTCGACAGCTTGCTGGACCTGTGTGAAGACGAGGCGCAAGCCGTGAGATCGTTCCAGTAGGTGGGCAGCATTCAGTAATGTCGCAGGCTACCCGGGGCGGATAATGCGCATTGAGCTAGCTAACAGCCTGGACGAAATGGCCAATGTCATCATGGCGTTAGAGGAATTTTCCGACAGCGCAGGTCTGGATATGCGCGCAGCTCAGGCTGCCGAGATGGCACTGGATGAATTGCTCACCAATATTATTTCCTACGGTTTTCCCGACTCGGGTCAGCACAAAATTACTGTGGACATGTGTGTCGAGGAAAATGCACTGCAGATCGTCGTTGCGGATGACGGTATTCCCTTTAACCCCTTTGAACAGGAGGAGCCCGATCTGGGTGCGTCAATTGATGAGCGGGACTTCGGTGGCATGGGAATTCACCTGGTGAAGAAGTTCATGGATGAGTGCTCCTACCAGCGGCTGGAGGAGCGCAATGTGGTGACACTCCTCAAATACCTTGGCGAGAACTGATTTCAGCCTGACGCCAGGCTGGTCAGAGCTTCGTAATGGTCGCGCAGGGCCTCGGACAGCAGATTCTCCGTTGCAACGATCTCCACGGCAAGCTCAGAAGACAGGGAGTCCGCAAACGCGGAATGGTGAAAGCAGCTGACGAAAATTTTCGATTCCAGAGCCTGGGCCCGCAACTGCATGGCGGCCTTGAAGTTGGCGATTTCATCAGCTGAATTGAGCAAAAACAGCGGGACGGCCGCCTGCTTGGCCAATTGTTCACTGGTGTGTAACCAGGTGCCCGGGTCATCCAGCTCTCCGTCAATCGTCGCAATATTTACCTGTCCGATATCTACGTCGCTGCGCAACTGGCGCAGCAGGCGGGCGGCGTCGGGGTCAACAATCAGGATCTGTTCCAGTTCATCCGCTGCCATGGCGCAGAGCAGTTCCAGTATCGTCTGGGAGTAGTGGCCGAAACCGGCGATGACCACCACATCCCGGTAGCCGGTTGATTCAAAATAGGGGTGAAGGTGCTGCTCGTAGAGGTGCAGGGCGCCGATCCGGTGGGTGCTGAACACCAGTGGTGCGGGGCCGCTCTCCGACTTGTGGCGCTGGTTGCGTATCAGGCGGCTGACCGGCCTTAGCAGTGCCAGGTCGGTGACGTGCGCCGCTACTGGCAGCCCGGGTCGGCGCGCCAGGGTGCTCCAGGCGCTTTCCAGGTTAACCAGGTCATCGTCTGTGAAGAATATCACCCGATAGGCTTTATCAAGGCCCGCGGCGTCCAGTGTTGCCGGGAAGCGGGCATCTCCCTGCAGATGCAGCAAGGAAGGCCTGAGGCCCCCCTCCCCGAAGTGGGCCGCCTGCTCCGGGCGATGATCCAGTCGCACAATCAGCCGGTCGGGTTCGATGGCGCGAATAGCATCGGCATAGGCCTGGGCCGCGTTGCTGGAGCCGATGAGTATGACGTGCTGGCGCAGTCGTCGTCTGGCCATCAACTCCGGCCGCACCATCATCAGCATGGCCTCCGCGATCACGGTCGTGGTGATCGCCGGCGCCAGGAAGTAGGCAACCCACAGGGCGATGCGCGCCGGCAGCGGCCCTCCGGTGGGGGTGCCAAGGTCCAGTCCGCCGAATACGAAAAGTCCGCCAGCGAAGTATAGCCAGCCAGCCAGGGACTCCGAACCCATATCGGTGATACCCGTCGTTCCCACGCCGGAGGCAAACGCGCCCAGGGCCAGCACGATAACTGCGCCG
>PVMK01153748.1_pt1 | contig 24545 bp, 19 predicted proteins | sample 1853481 | NCBI WGS metagenome assembly PVMK01 (sample SAMN08533507, study PRJNA380276) | Marine sediment metagenome, whole genome shotgun sequencing project.
GACATTGAGAATCTGGCCCGCCTCGGGCACACCCGACAAACCGATCACCCGAATGGGCGTAGAGGGACCCGCCGACTTGACCCGGTCGCCGTTTTCGTCCTCGATCGCCCGAACCCGTCCCGTGCAGGCCCCGATCACGAGGGTATCGCCCGGCCTCAACGTCCCCTGTTGGACGAGAACGGTCGCAACCGGGCCGCGCCCCTTGTCGAGCTGCGATTCCAGTACGACGCCCACCGCACGTCGATTCGGGTCCGCCTTGAGTTCGAGAAGTTCGGCTTGGAGATTCACCATCTCGAGCAGCTTGTCGAGGCCCGTCTTCTGCTTCGCGGAGATATCCACACAGATGATGTCGCCGCCAAATTCTTCGGGAATCAGGCCGTGCTCCATCAGTCGTTGACGCGCGGCCTGCGGGTTGGCACCCGGTAGATCGCACTTGTTGACGGCGACGACGATCGACACGCCCGCGGCCTTCGAGTGCTCGATCGCCTCGACGGTCTGGGGCATGATTCCCTCGGTAGCGGCGATCACGATGACCACGATATCCGTGACCTGAGCACCGCGCGCGCGCATTTCGGTGAATGCCGCGTGCCCCGGTGTGTCGATGAAGGTGAGCCTCTTTCCCGCTACCTCGACTTGATACGCACCAACGTGCTGCGTGATCCCGCCGGCTTCCCCATCGACGACATTTGTCTCGCGGAGCGCATCCAGGAGAGTGGTCTTGCCGTGGTCGACGTGACCCATCACCGTGATCACCGGGGGGCGCGCCTCCTCGCCACCCTCGGCGGCTGACGAGTCCTCCAGATACTTCTCTTCGCGGAAACCCACGTCCTCGACCTCATAGCCGAACTCGGCAGAGACGCTCTTCGCGGTCTCGAGGTCGATTTCATGGTTGATCGAAACCATCGTCCCGAGGGCCATGAGTTTTCGCTGGACTTCGGGAGCCTTCATACCCAGCTGCCGCGCCAACTCACCCACCGACACCGTCTTTTCGATTCGAACGACCCGGGTGGCCTCCTTGGGCACCGCAGCCGACGGCCTCTTGTGTGCCACCGCATCGCGACGCTTTCGGCGAGGAGAGGTGGCGGTCCGCGGGTCGATCTGAATCTGTCGCCGCACCCGCGTACGCCCCACGGCCTGACGGGCGAGCTGTTCCTGTTCCTTGAGATTGACGACCTCACGCACGAGCTTGCGCTGGCGACCCGTCTTCGAATCGGGTGCCTCGCTGGCACGCTCTTTCTCCCGCGCTGCCGGACTCGGAGCCGTACCGGCCGTTTCGCGGGCTGCGGACGGGGCTGCGGCCGCGATCGGCTTGGGAGTCTCCAGATCGGCCGCGGGCTCGGCGGGCGGCTCCCCCACAACGGACTCAGGTAGCGTCACCGCGCCATCCCCGGCGACCGCCGACTCGGGTTCCATGGCGGGCGGTGCCACTTCCACGGGCTCCGGTACCGGAGCGGGCTCGGGTTCGGGTTCCACGCGCTTTCGGCGTCGGATGATCGCGCCGCCCTTGGCCTCGACCCGGGATTCGGTGACGAGCTTTTTGCGCTTGCTACTACCGAGCTTCTTGCGCAAGCGTTCTGCGTCCTCGTCACCGACCGTCGCCATCGCGCTCTTGAGCACGATCCCGAAAGATGCGGCCTTCTCGACGAGGTCGGACTTATCGAGCCCGAGTTCCTCAGCCAGTTTGTACGCCCTGATCTTCGCCATCCGTTCCTTATCGGTTCCTTCGACGACTCCGTCCACGTCGGCCGAAGCGAATTCGCTCTTCTAATTTCAGGTGGTCGAACTCAGCGTCGGTTCGACGTCTCCTACGGCGGCGGACTCCGACGCAGCGTCTGCGCCGGCTGTTTTTTCAGGTTCGCCGATCTCCGTGCTCGCTCCGTCTGTTTCTGCCTCTTCGGCGGCTCCTGCCTCTTCGGTGGCTCCTGCCTCTTCGGCGGCGGCGGCCTCTTCGGCGGCAGCGGCGGCCTCCTGAGCCTCCCGTTCAGCCTCCAAGCGCGCTTCTTCCACACGCGCGGCCTCTTCTTCGATTTTACGCACCGCGAGTTCCGCGGCGCGCTCCCGGATCGCAGCGCCACCCGCCTGATCGATCCCCGGCAGCGAAGTGAGCAGGTCCGGATCGCAGGTGCTGAGATCTTCGAGGGACGTGATCCCCTGCTGGAGCAACAACTCCGCCTCAGGGTCACCGCAACCTCGACGACCGATACGGCCTCGGACAACCACTGCGCGAGTTCTCGCATCTTCGATTCGCTTTTGATGTCGATCCGCCAACCCGTGAGCTGAACCGCGAGGCGCACGTTCTGGCCCTTCCGGCCGATCGCGAGCGATAGCTGATCATCCGGAACGATCACGTCCATCGAGCGCTCCGCATCGTCGATGATGACCTTGGATACCTGGGCTGGTGAAAGCGCCGAGCAAACGTAACGCGCCGGGTCGGGGCTCCACGGGACGATGTCGATCCGCTCGCCGCGAAGCTCCTGGACCACGGACTGTACGCGGCTCCCCTTCATCCCCACACAGGCGCCGACGGGGTCGACGTCACTGTCCCGGGATACGACAGCAATCTTCGAGCGACCGCCCGGCTCTCGAGCGGCCGATTCGATCCGGACGATGCCTTCGTACATCTCGGGAACTTCCTGCTCGAAGAGTTTCATCAGCATCTCGATGCAGGTTCGAGAGAGAATGATCTGCGATCCTTTCGCCGCCTTGTTGACGTCGATCACGTAGGCGCGCAGTCGATCGTTGGGCCGGTAGTTCTCGCGCGGAACCTGCTCCTTGAGGGGCAGCACCGCTTCGGTTCGGCCCAGGTCAACGATGATCGAGCCCTTTTCGAACCGACGGACGATCCCGTTGACGACCTCACCCTTGCGATCCTTGTATTCCTCGTAGATGTTCTCGCGCTCGGCTTCCCGAATGCGTTGAATGATCACCTGCTTCGCGGTCTGTGCGAGAATTCGCCCGAAGCCGGTCGTATCCATCTTGACGCCGATCTCGTCACCGATTTCGGCCTGGGGATCGAACTCGCAAGCAGCGGCGAGGTCGATCTGCGAGGAACTATCGGTCACGGTTTCGACGACATCCCGGAACTCGAAGAGTTCGACCTCTCCCAACTCTTCGTTGTACTTGGCGTCGATCTCGATCTCCTGACCGTGTTCACGCCGGGCAGCCTGCTTCATCGCCTCTTCCAGCGCGCCGATGATCTCGTCGGAATTGATCCCCTTGTCTCTGGCGATCTGATCGATCTCTCGCTTCAGGCCAAGCCCTTCTGCCATTCTTAAACCCCTTGGTCCCGGTTTCAGCCGGCTCGTCCGACGAAGTCGGTGCGACTGAACTGGTAGACCGCCTTTGCCTTCGACACTTCCGCGAAGGAAATCTCCACCTCGTTTCCGTCCACTTCGATCGCGGCAACATTCTCTTCGAACCGAACTAGGACGCCGCGAAAGCGCCGTCGCCCCGAAATCGGCTGCCGGGTTTCGATCTGCACTTCTCTCCCGCATGCGGACGCGAAGTCCTTTTCCCGCGTGAGCGGACGATTGAGTCCGGGCGAGGACACCTCCAGGCGATAGTTGGCCTTGATGGTATCCGCGACGTCGAGTTGGGAGCCGAGCTCCCTGGAAACCGCCGCACAGCTATCCACGGGCACCCGACCGTCGCATTTCGGCGTGTCGATCGTAATCTTCAGCGTCCACGGCTTGCCGCCGCGCGCCAGCTGCGCGTCCACGAGTTCGAAGCCCGCCTCATCGACGATCGGTTCGATCACCGCTCGCAATTCCTCCGGAATGTCCCGATACACACTCACCGTTTCCACAAACAAAAAAAGCGGACTTACAGCCCACTTTCGACGACGCACCTACTCGACGACACACCTACCCGGGCGCGCCGATCAGCCGATCGCTCGGCTTCCCGGATCCCATCTACCAAGCAGAGCCCAATTGATCTCCGGACAGCGCTCGGATGGCAGCAACACGACCTACTGCTGCTCGCGTAAGCCCGCGTAACATAACCAAATACTACGATCGGGGCAATCGACCCTTCAGCCGCCGGGGAACTCCAGCGCACCTACCAGATCTCGGATCTGCGAGTACCCGTGGCGCGCCGCATATTCGACGATCCCATCTGCCACGTCACCCGCGATCGAGGGCTGCAGGTAGTTGCTGGTACCCACCTGGATCGCGGTTGCGCCGCAAAGCAGGAATTTCACCGCGTCTGCAGCGCTTTCGATTCCACCGACTCCACAGATCGGGATCGACACGGCTTGGGAGGCCTGCCACACCATCCGCAGCGCGATCGGCCGAATCGCCGGGCCGGAGAGCCCTCCGAGCCCGTTGGCGAGCAATGGCCGCCGGGTCTCCGGATCCACCTCCAGTGCCTGCACGGCGTTGATCAACGAAATTCCGCTGGCCCCCTCCGCCTCGCAAACCCGGGCCATCTCGGCGATGTGGGTCACGTTGGGAGAGAGCTTCACCAGCAGCGGCAGAGTCGTCGCCCGACGCGCGGCCCGCACGAGCCGGCCGAGAACAGCGGGGTCCTGACCGAATTCGATCCCGCCGCTCTTCACGTGCGGACACGACGCGTTGACCTCGAGGCCGGCGATTCGCGGAACCCCCGTGAGCCTCTTGCACACTTCGGCGTAACCATCGATGTCGGTCTCGAATACACTGGCGATCACCGTAACACCCTCTGGGATCGCGGGGAGTTTTTCGCCAATGAACGCCTCGACTCCGACGTTTTCGAGACTAATGGCGTTGAGCATTCCCGATGGTGTCTCCGCGATCCGCGGCGGCGGATTCCCGATTCTCGGCTCGAGGGTGAGGCTCTTCGCGACGAAGCCCCCCAGCCGGCGCAAGTCGAGGAAAGGAGCGAACTCGGTTCCGTATCCAAACGTCCCCGACGCTGTCAGAACGGGGTTCCGCAGGGAAATCCCGCCCAGGTCCACTGCCGTGTCAACGCCTTGCGACTCCTTCACGGAAGCCGTTCCCAATCGATCGACGCGGCGTCGAACGCGGGTCCCTCTAGACACACGAGAGCGTACCCTCCTTCACGCAGGGGAGCCGCGCAACCAAGGCATACTCCGAACCCACCGGCCATCGTGTTCTCGAGCGCCGCAATGCAGGGCACTTCGCGCCGGGAAGCGATCTCCGCACAGCGCCGCATCATCGCCGTAGGACCACAGACGTAGACGCGATGTCCGGGCCCCGACAGATCGGCGCCCGGCGTCGGACCTTCGAGCGCAGAATCGAGTAGATCCGTGACGACCCCGCGCACCCCGGCGCTGCCGTCTTCGGTCGCCACCCGAAGCGGGACTTTCAGGGCCTCGAAGTCGTCAACCGCCATCAGGTCGCTCGCCGTCCGCGCACCGAACAGAACCTCGACGGAATGCGAATCGGCCAATCGAGCCGCCAGTTCGTAGACCGAAGCGATCCCGGTCCCGCCCGCGACGATGGTCACGCGCTCACCCGATCGCGGCGGGGGAAACGCTTTTCCGAGCGGTCCCACGATCGTCACGCGCTGCCCGGGCAACGCCTCCGCGAGTAGCGCCGTCCCTCGCCCCACGCGCTTGTAGAGGATCTCGACATCGGACCAGCCCCCTGCGGTATCCGCCCGGTAGACGGCCATCGGCCGCGGTAAAAGGGGGTCCGTCCGACGCGCGGCCTGCTTGCTACCAGCCGACAGCATCGCGAATTGACCGGGCCGAAAGCCCGGCCAGCCGGGCACCCGCAGGATCAGACGCCAGCTAGAAGGGCCCTCAGCGACGTTCCGAACGACCTCGGCCGCAGCTCGAATCGGGGCGGCTCCCTCGTCGCTGACTTCCCAGACTGCTTCAACCATCGACCAGCCTCGCTCCAGATCGCTCTAGAGGGCGCGGCGCTCGGGTGCCCCCCGCCACAGCCCAACGCGTAGCCCAGACGCCCCAAGAACCAAGCTCAGGCTGGTTCCGCGCTAACCCGGGGCTGCGTCGGGGATCGCTAAGTTATCGAAAAATCTAATTAAACTAGCGATGAGCCGCAAGCGATTTTCGTCAAGATTCCAGGCCTGGCGGTCGATGAGGGCGGAGAATCTTCCCAGCGAATGCTCTAGGAGAGGCCTTGACGCCCCTGCTCGATCGCCAGCGTGAACGGTTTCTTGCCGACCCGAACGATGCACAGGCCTTCCAGGCGCTGGAGGAGGAGCTGTTCCTCGCCGGCGATTGGGCCGGCGTCATCGAGGTCTACGAGCGCCGCCTCGGCGCCGAGAGCATCGCCAACCAACCGCGCGAACAGGCTGCGATTCACTGCCGGATCGGCCAGGTCCACCAACAGCGCCTCGGCGAGCCCGAACTCGCGATCGCCTGCTACCGCGAGGCGCTGCAGGTCGATTCGCAGTACCGGCCCGCGCTGACGCGGCTGCGAAAACTACACGCGAGCCAGGATCAGTGGGTGGTCGCGGTTCAGATCGGAGAGGTCGAGGCAGCGCTACCGATGCGACCCGATGAACGGGCCGCTCTGTTGGCCGAGATGGGTGCAATCTGGCTGGAACAACTCGACGATCGCAATCAGGCGATCGCGATGTTCAAGCGCGCACTCGACGAAGACCCCACGCAGATCGACGCTCTCGAGGGATCGGCTCGGGCTTTCGCAGCGGCCGGCCAGATCGCCCGGGCAGCGGATGCATGGGATCAGGTCATCGAGTTGCTTCGCGGACCCGCCCGCGCCATCGCGCTGGTGGCCCGCGCGCGCCTCGCAGAAGACTCGCTGCGAGACGTCGCTCTCGCCGCCGAACTCTACCGGCGTGCGCTGACCGACGACCCCAACAATCTCGCGGCGCTCGAGGCCGTCGCCGGCCACGCTGTGACCGACGAGAATTGGGCCCTGCTGGTGGATCTGCAGGAGCGCCGCTTCGAATTGACGCCAGAAGCAGAGCGCAAGGCCAATATCGCGATGGAGACGGGTGAAGTCCAGTGGAAGCACCTGTCCAATCCGAGTGCCGCACAGTTGTGGCTCGAGCGGGCGGCGACGCTCGACCCCAACAACCGCAAGTGCGTCGCGGCGCTCGCGGACCTCGCGCGAGACAACGGTGATGACGCGACCCTCATCCAACACCTCGAACGGATCGCGGACCTGAGCCGCGGACCAACCCCATCTCCGTGCTACTCGAACTCGCGACGCTCTACTCGGACCTCGGCGACACGAACCGCGCCTATCAAAACCTCGCACTCGCGTTCGAATTCGACCCCGACAACGACCTCGTCGGGGACGCGTTCAGCGAAGTCCTCACCCAGCTCGGCCGAGATGAAGAACTCGTGGAAGTCCTCGAGCAGCGGGCGTCGACACCGAACATGGATGGCACGACGCGCGCGATGGTGCTCTCCGAACTGGGAGCCCTCTGGGAGGGGCACCTCGACGATGTTGACGCCGCCTGCAGCGCTTACCAGCGCGCGTTCGAAGCAGACGCCTCGATACCCGGAGTGACATCGGCGCTGGAGCGCCTGTATCGCAAGACCGAGGACTGGGCGTCTCTGCGATCGTTTCTCGAGTACGCGGGAGAGCACTCGCTACCCGACCAGCGAACCCGCCACCTCTGTTCCCTCGCGGCCCTGCTGAGCGATCACTTCGATGCGCCCGAAGAGGCCACGCAGGTGTTGGAATCGGTACTCGCCGTGGAGCCCGATTCCGTAGCCGCCCTACGCGGTCTGCAACATCTGGCAGCCACGACCGGTGACGAAGATACGGTGATTCGCAGCTACGAAGCGGAAGCCGCGATCGCGCTCAACGAAGAGCGGGTCGCGTTTCTCGTGTGCGAACTGGTGCCCCGCCTCGAAGCGCGCGGAGAATCCGAGGCGGCGCTGCGCTGGGCCGAGCGGTGGGTCGAAGTCTGCCCGGTAGATCGTCAGGCCTTTGCGACTTCGGCGCGTCTGCGCGAGCAACTCGAACAGGATGCTCCACTCGTCGCAGATCTCGAACGCCTCGCCGAACTCGTTCCCGCCGAAGAGAAGGCCGAGGTTCAACGCCGCCTCGGCAGCTTGCACGCCGACCACGACCGACCCGAAGAATCCATCGCCGCCTATCAGGCTGCGGTCGAGGCCGATCCCGAGAACGAACTCACACTCGAAGCGCTCTCGGTCCAGCTCTCGAACGCGGGGCGCCTGGAGGAACTCGCGGTCATGCAGCGCCGCCTCGCGGATCTGCTTCCCCCGCCGCAGCGCTGTGCACGCCTCGACGAACTGTCGTCACTGCTCGCCGATCGCCTCGGGGATGTGCACGGCGCGATCGAAGTCCTCCGTCAGCTCGCAGCCGAGCCCGATGCTCCGCACGACACCGACGCGCGCCTCGAGGCATTGCTGGAACGCGCAGGGATGTTCGAGGCTCTCACAAATCACCTGGAAGAACGGATCGCCGAGCTAGATCCGTACGCACCGGACACTCGCGCTCTCCAGCTTCGGCGTGCCGACATTCTCCTCGAACATCTCGACCGCTTCGGTGAAGCCGCAAGTGCCTACCGATCGGTTTTCGGCGTCGACCCCGATTCTGAGCCCGCCCGCGTCGGCCTAGAACAGGCCCTTCGGGCCGCTGGGGATCCGACCGGACTCGCCGAGTACCTGGGCGAACAGATGGCGTCCACTTCGGACACCACCATCCGCGACCGCTGCGGCTTCGAACGCGCGGTACTGCTCGAAGAGAGCCTCGATCGCGCCGAGGAAGCCATCGAAGCCTACCGACACTTGATCGAGTTAGGTATCGACGAGACGTTTCGCCGCAAAGCTTCGGGCCGCCTCGCGATCCTGCTCGAGCGCACAGAAGACTGGGAGGGATTGCGCGGGCTACTCGAGGCATCTCTCGGAGACGAACCAGCCGAAGAAGACCTCGAAACCGTCGAGCGGCTCGGAAAACTCTACCGCGACCGGCTGCGAAACACGCCGCGCGCGATCGACCATTTCGAGGTTGCGACGACGATCGCACCCGAGCGAGCGGACCTCTGGCAGATGCTTGCGGAGTTGTACCTCGGAGAGGATCGGATCGAAGACGTCGTCACCGCCCTGGAAGCGGAGATCGCGACGGGCCCCGGCCCCGACCGCGAACTCGCTCTTCGCGGCCGCGCCGCCCAGCTGTGCGTCGAATCGCTGAACGAGCGCGATCGCGCAAAGGAACACTACGAACGCGTTCTAGAGCTGGACTCGACCCACTCGAGGGCAGCCGACTTCCTGATCGATCACTACAAACGCCAGGGTGATTTTGACGGCGTGGTTCGCCTGCTCGTCGCTCGCCTGGAGGCCCTCGAGCTGGGTACCGAGAGCGATCCCGAAGATTCGTCGCTGCGCATCTCCCTGCGGCTCCAGATATCGGGGTTGCGGGTGAGCCAACTCAACGATGTCGAGGGAGCGATCGACGCACTGGTGCCTGCTCTCGCCGAGATCGGCCCGCAGCCGGTCGTCGCCGAACCCCTCGCGGATCTCTACCAACTCGCCGCCAGAAACGAGGAACTGATCGATCTCTGCCGCAGCGCCGCGGGCGCGTGCATCGATCTCTCGGAGCGGGCGAGCTGGTGGGCGCGACTCGGAGCGGTGCTGTGCGCAGTCGATCGGGATGAGGAAGCCGCGGTCGCCTATCGGGACGTCCTCACGGATCGCCCGGACGACCGCGACGCGCAAGCGGCCCTCCGAGAGATCTACCGACGATTGGGAGAAGACGAGCCCCTGATACGGCTCCTCGAGGTCGAGCTTTCGCATCTCGCGGGCCGCGACGAGATCGCCGTTCGCGTCGAACTCGCACAGCTGCTCGGCGAAATGCACGAGCGTCGACACGAGGCCCTCGCGCACCTTCAGCGCATCCTGCAGATCGACCCCGATCAGACCGAATCTCTCGACAAGGCACTCGAGATCGCCGAAGCCCTGCAACAAGCGTCCGCCGACCAAGCGAGCGGAGAAGTCCTTCTCGACCTGTTGAACACGCAGATCTCGAAGCCCCAGTCGGCGGCCACGCGGGCGGGCCAGCTCCTGCGACGCGCTCGGCTGCTCGGCAACAGCCTCGATCGACCGGATGAAGCGGTTGCCGATCTTCGCGAAGCCTTGTCGCTGGAACCGAACCAACCCAAGGCACTCGACCAACTTCGCGCGCTGCTCGCATCACAGGAACAATGGGAAGCCGTCCTGGATTGCCTGTTCCGCCAGGCCAGCGCGACCGTGGGGGCTCCACGCGCGGAGCTCTACGACGAGGCGGTCGCAACCGCCTGGGAGCACCTCGGACCCGACGCAACCCTTCCGTGGCTCGAGCGTTTGCGCGTCGAGCGCCCGGACGACCCTGCGGTCTTCGATCGAATCACCGACATCCATCGCCTTGCGGGCAGACACGAGGCAACCCTTCACGCCCTGCAATCCCAGATCCTCCTGGTCGACGACCCGGAGCGACTGTGCAAGTTGCACCTCGAGCGCGCGAGCATCTTCGAACAACAGCTGGGACTCGACGGCCGCGCGGTTTCCGCTCTCGAAGACGCGAGGCGAGTGGCTCCCGCGGACTCCGAAATCCTGAACGACCTCGGTGCTCTTTACGAGAAGCTCGGGCGCTGCCGAGAACGCGCCGAGGTACTGGAACGCCGCGCTGCGAACGCCACCGGGGACGAGCGAATCGCGCTACTACAGCAGCTCGCAGGTCTCTATGGAGGCTCGCTCGCCGAGCCGAAGCGCGCCGCGGCGCGCCTGCTGATGGCGATTACCGAGGCAGCAGAGGGAACCCTGAAGCACGGCGAGCTCTTGCGCGAACTCGGAGCCGCGCTGCGCAACTCGCACGACCCGAGTTCCTGGGCGAGCTGCGCGGAGGAAGAATTGAAGGCGCTCGATCCCGAGGCGCCCGTATTCGACGACCGCCGACTCGAGCTGCATCGGGAGTTGGCCCGCGCCTACGAGTGGGAACTCGGACGCCCGGACGCCGCGCTCCACCACCTCCGCGCATTGTCGGACAGCGGCAATGAGCAACAGGTGCAAGGGGAGTCGACGAAAGCAAAGGACAACGCGCTGCTGAAGCTCCTCGAGACTCAGGGCAATTGGATCGAATTCGAAGCGCGGCTGGCCGCGCACCTGAAGCATCAGCCGGACGATCCGGAAGGCTGGCTCAAGCTAGGTCGCCTGCGGGCCGAGCGACTGCATCTGCCAGCCGCCGCAATCACGGCCTATCGAGAGGTTTTGAAGCGGGACCGGCTCTGCATGCCCGCTTTGCGGGCACTGCGGGGGAAACTCGAATGTCTCGGGTGTTGGGCAGAAGTCGCTCAGACTCTCGAACACGAACTCGAACACGTTGCACCGGCGAGCCAGTCGGGGCGCGCCGCGTTGTTGCGCCGGCTTGGCGACGTCTGCTGGCGCCGCTTGTACTCGACGACGCGCGCGAGTCGATCCTACGCGGCCGCACTCGAAGCCGACCCCCAGGATTTCGAGTCGCTGAGATCCCTCCAGGAATTGCTCGAGGCGATGGAAGATTGGCGCGGAGCGCTGGACCTCTACGAGAGTGAGGTCGAAATGCTCGGAGAGGGCGCGTCGGATCGCCGCTTCCAGGTTTCGATTCGCGCCGCTGAACTCGCCCGCGATCATACGGACGAGATCGAACGCTCGATACGCAACTACGAATACGCGGCCGGCATCGCGGATCTTCCGCCCGCAGCGCTGCGCGAACACGCACTCCTGTACGAACGCGTCGGCAATCGGGAGGCATTTGCAAAGACCTTCGAGCGTTGGTGCGACGACGCGGAATCAGGAGCCAGTTGCAGCGACCACGTGAGGCTCGCGGATGCCCTGGACGCGCTCGGTCGCGCGGACGCCGCTCGAGAGCGAATTGATCACGCCCTCGAAGTGGATTCTGAGCATCGACCCACCTGGGACACCGCGGCGCGGCTGCGCGAGCGGGCCGGTGACCTCGTGGGTGCGGCAAACGCGCTCTGCGGCGCAGCCGAACTCTGCGACGGCCACGAGAGTTGCGCGCGATTGATCCGAGCCGCGGAACTGTCCGAGGGTTCGTCAACACAGCAGGCGGCCGAACGGATTCGGACCGCGCTTCGCCGAGACCCCGGAGCCGCCGACGGTCACGCACATCTCGCTCGACTGGCGTATGAACTCGAAGATTTCCAAGAAGCCGAGTCGGCCGCGATGCAGACACTCGACCTGGCATCTAGCGGGAACCGACCGACTCGCGAGCAGCAGCTCGCCGCAGCGATCGCAGGTGGCCGAGCAGCTCGAGAACTCGATCATCCGGACATTGCCGTGCGTTGCTTCTCGGCGGCTTGCGAACTCGCGCCAGACGATCCGGAAAATCTCGCCCGCTACGGAGAAGCGCTCGCCGCACAAGGTGACCTCTCGGGCGCGAAGGCAATCCTCGAGGCGCGACTTGCGATCGAGGGGCCCAATCCAGATCGGGCAACCCAACTCGCGGTGATCGGGCGCGCGCAATGGGAAGCCGGCGAGCACGAGGCGGCAGTCGAGAACCTCGAGGCCGCAGTGCGCGAAGATCCGCACCTAAACGACGCCCACCAGACACTGGTCGAACTCTGGGAAGCGAAAGAGAACCTCGACGAGGGAGTCACCTGCCTGGTGCGCTGGGCGGATATCGCGACCGAGCACTCCGAACGCGCAGAGCGATTGCTTCGAGCGGCGGAATGGGAACTGCGGGGCGAAGATCAGGCTGCACCTGCTGAAGCCCACCTCCGTGAAGTACTCGACGCGGACCCCAGCCAGCTTCGAGCCTGGGAAGCCCTGACGGCACTGCTCTGGGAGTCGAACCGCGCGGAAGATGCACTACAAGTCGCTTCATTGGCCCTGAGCGGCGTGGAGGGCGCCACGTCGAGCCCGACGCTGTCGCTCATTCGCGGTCGCGTTCTCGAGCAGATCGGTGAGAAAGAGGAGGCCGCCGATGCGTTTAGATTCGCGGCGAGCGCAGATCCAAACTGCGTGGAAGCGGCACTTTCGCGGGGCGCGCCTGCTGCGGGGGGGGCTCGGCAAATGGCAGCCAGCCGCAGATGCGCTGAGAGAATTCCATCGAGAACACAGCGGCAACGACCACGAGGGGCTGTCCGAGATACTCCAACAGCTCGGTCGTCTGCTTGCCGGCCCACTGGAAGATCCGGAAGGTGCGATCACCGCCTATCGCCAGGGAGTCCTTCTCAGCCCCCACCGCATCGAGATGCACGCCTCACTGGCCGAATTTCTGAGCCATCGGCCCGCGGATTGGCAAGAGGCGCTTACCCATTACGAACGGGTGCTGGATGACGACCCCTGCCATGCCGGTTCGCTGCGCACACTCCTGCGCGTCGCCCGAGAGCGGGGAGAATCGAGAGGCGGCCGCAACCGGCCTGGGCATCGTGCGCGCACTCGGTATCGCATCGCCCAGCGATCGGGAAGAATTCCAGCAAGACTCTGCGAACCGGCCGCACTACGGCGGAAATGAGGAGCTCTCGAAGCCGCTTTGGGAAAAGCTCCGCAAGCTGGTCAACGAGTCAGCGAGCGAACTCGCGTCGGCCCTCGACACGCCGGACCCCGGGGTGGGCGACACGCCCGACGATCCCATCGCGGCCTTCCACGCCAAAGCGCTCACCGCCGAAGGTCGCCTTACTGCACCCGCTCTCCTCCCCCTCACCACCCGAGAGCTAGGCGATCTGGTCGTGCTGATCGCGGCGCTTGCGCTGGACATGGAACGAGCCCGGGGAGACGGTCACGTCGTCAACGCGGTCTCTGCAGCCATCAAGCGGCGGCTCCGACGCCGACTCCGGCGACATCTCGATGACGATTCCATGGACGAGATCGATCAAATCGACTTCGAAGATTGGCGCGGCGAAGTACGCGCCCTCGCTGCAGCCATAGCGGTCGATGAGACCGAAATCGATCTTCGCACGGCCTTTATCGCGTTGGCGCGCGACGCTTCCGAGCACCGCACCGAGGAAATTTCTGAGAACGCCGACCTGACGGCCTGGGTGGCCGAGAGGCCGGCGGCCAACGCGCTGTTGCGACAGGCAATCGGGTCGTGGCTACGCCAGCTGTGAGGGGGCGAGCGAAGCGAACCCACTCACTCGTGGCTGCGCCAGCCGTGAGCGTACACGCAAAGCGAGCTCGCTCACATCCGAGCAAACCGGGATGAGTACAGGCGCGAGTCGACCCAAGCGTCGTTATCGCCGTCGGACGGTTCGCATCACGGTGGAGTATCTTTCCGACACGGGCTTGCACTTCGAGAGAGCCACCACTCTGGGTGCCGGCGGTCTGTTCATTGAAACCGAGTCGCCCGTAGCCGCCGGTTCACTTCTCAAGCTCCGCTTTCGGTTGTCGGAGACGGGTGCGCATCACGAGATCGAGGGGCGCGTAATCTGGTCGAGGGGCGTCGGGAATAGCGGCGCGGGCAATACCGGCATGGGCATCGAATTCGTGAATCGAGCCGCCGCCAACGCTCTGGCGGTCGAACTCGAAAACCTCGATTGACCGAGGGAACTCCAATACGACGATCGATCGAGCCCTAAGCGCCAGCGGATTCGGCGCTCAGGTGTTTGCGCCTCCCTCTCTCCAGAGCGGCTTTGAGTTCCTTCACGATGTCGAGTGCGCTCTGGTAGCGGTCCGCGGGATCTTTCTCGAGGCAGCGTGCGATAATATCGACGATCAGCGGAGGCAACTCGGCGTTGAACTCTCGAGGATCGGGCGGGGGCGTGTGCACGTGATGATACGGGAGGTTCCCTTCCCGGAATGGCAGCGTTCCCGTGGCTAGTTCGAACACGGAGACTCCGAGTGAGTAGATGTCCGTGCGATGATCCACGTTCTTCCCGAGCGTCTGCTCCGGACTCATGTAGTAGGGTGTTCCCGACACGACAGTCGTGTGATTCCGGACCTCTTCGATCACCTTCGCGAGCCCGAAATCCATGATTTTCGCCTTCCGGTCGCGGGTCCACATCGTGTTCGCGGTCTTGATGTCGCGGTGGACGACTTTTTGTTCGTGCGCGTAGGCCAGGGCTTCACACATCTGCGTGAGCACGTGAACGATGCCTCCGGGCGAGATCTTTCCGCGATGCTTGATGATCTGTTTGAGTGTGTTGCCATCGACGTACTCCATCGCGATATAGAAGGCGCCGTCTTGCTCGCCGGCGTCGTAGACGGTGACGATGCCCGGGTGATTGAGCTTGGCGGCACTCTTGGCCTCGCGAAGGAAGTTCTTGAGGGCCTGGGGGATTTTCCTGCAGTGAGTCGGGTAGTACCTTGAAGGCCACCTCTCGATCCAAAACGGTGTCCATCGCCTTGTAGACAACCCCCATTCCGCCTTTCCCGAGCTTGCCGGTGCTCTCGTAGCGGCGCTGTTCCGCGGTCTTGGTCATCGGCCGCGATTCGGCGGCCTTGGATTCTTCGGCCCGTTTCTTGAGGTTCGCGCGGGTTCGGTCCAGCCGCTCTTGAACGTCTTTGAAGCCGTATTCGAACGAGAGGATCCGCTCATAGAGTTCATCCGCCGCGGCGAGGTCGCCGTTGGCATCGAGAGCGACCGCCAGGTAGTAGAAGGCAGACGCGTTGCCTTGACTGATCTCGGCGCCCTCCGTCGCGTGGCGCAGTTTCACGATCGCCAGCGTGTGCTCGCCGCGCTTGACGAAGATCTCGCCGAGCCTCGCCGACACCGCGGTGAAATCGGCGTGATCCGACGCTACCTGCTGCAGGACTACAATCGCTTCGTCGATCCGGCCCGCCTTCAGGTGGATCTCGCCCGCCTTGCGGTGCTCGCCCGCCTGAGCGAGCAACTCGGCCTGCTTGGTGTCATCCGCGGCGTCCGCCGCGCATTCCGCGGCCTCCGCGTAGAGGCCCGCTTGTTCGTAGCTCGCCGACGCGCGCTGGCGATCGCCCGCCAGCGAGAACATCTCTGCGGCCTGAGCGGAATCTCCGAAGCGTTCGTAGCACTCGCCCGCCTTCTCGTATTGTTCGAGCATTCGGTAGATGTCGCCCGCGGTAAGCAGCTCACCGCTTTTCTCGAAGCAACGCGCGGCCTCTTCGTCATCACCCCAGATCTCGATGGTGTTCCGCAAGCACCCGCGCGGCCTCTTCCTCTTGACCCAACCTCGTCATCACCTCGGCGGCGCGCGGAGCGTCCTTGGCGCGCAGAAATAGATCGACCGCGCTCTCGTCCCGGCCCTGGCCCAGCGCGATCTCTGCGGCCGCCGCATAGCACTCGCCGCGCACCAGCACCGCCTCCGCTCGCTCGAAGAGGCCGGCCCGCTCAAAGAGATTGCCCGCCATCCGGACGAGCTTTTGCACAGCGGGGCTCCTGACACCGTCGCTCCGGCCGCCGGTCGACTCTTCGAGGATGTTCTGCTCCAGGCAGACCGCCGCCTTCTCCCATTTGCCACACTTCACGTATGCCTGGGCGGCCTGGCGGGAGTAACCGGACTCTTCGTAGGCCTCGGCGGCCTTGAGGGACTCTCCCGCCTTTTCGAACAATTCAGCGGCGATGCCGTGATTGCCGGCTCGGTAGTAGGCGTCGCCAGCGCGCCCATTTTCTTCCTGTTGCGCGAAGATGCGGCCGGCCGCGTCGAAGCGCTCGGCCTTCATGTAGAGTTCCGCGGATTCGATGTATTGACTTTCGTCGTGGCGAATCTCGGCCGCGCGTACCCACTGCTCGGCCTCGATGAAATATTTCGCGGCCTCGGGCATCAAACCGTTGTCGAAGCAATAATCCGCTGCCGCGAGCGCGCCGTCTCGTTTTTTGAGGTTGGCGGCATGGCTGCGCGCCTTGCGGAGCAGACCCGAGTTGCTCTCCGGTGAAAGCGTTCCACCCTCGGAGATCTCGCTTTCCGAAAGCCTGGGGCTACCCGGAAGCGCGGCCGCGATGAACGCGATGAGGCCAGCCGGTGCCGCGACAAAGCGCATTGCAAATCCCGATTGGATTCCCGCCATCACTTCACGCGGATCACCGCTACAGAACGGGCCGAGCACAAGAGCGCCGATGCCAACCGCCAGCCGACCCGCAATCCGCGTGATTTCGGTGTCGGGCAAATAGGCGACGCCCAAGGCCGCCACGCCAAACGCGAAAAAGACGAGTCCGCCAACGATCGCCAAAACCCGCCCCAGGATCCGCATTACGACCACGTCAGCCGCTCCTCACCTTTTGAATGGAATGCGGTGCACAGCGGCACCGGATCAAAGGACGTATCGGCCGGCGAAGACCCCGCGTTGAGGGGTATTCCCCTAGGGGGTGCAACCCTGGGATGGGGTTGCGCGACGCCGCGTAAGCTTTGGCCGAAAGCCAACGCGCAGCCAGGGGCGCGGCCCCATAAGAATGGGGTCGCGCTGAGCGCGTGAAAGAGAACCACCGTATTTGGGGTCCCGATCGAACACGCTGTGACTTCGGTGTGAACGTGACGCTGTCAGAGCAGCTTTTCCTGGCTGCCGGCCCCGTCGGGCAGGGGCATCTCGAAGTATTCCCTCGCGAGGCGCGTGGCGACCCGCCCGCGCGGTGTACGGCTCAGGAAACCCCGATGGATCAGGTAGGGTTCGACGACGTCTTCGAGGGTTCCGCGATCCTCGCCGACGGCGGCCGCGAGGGTCTCGATCCCGACCGGCCCTCCATCAAACTTCTCCAGCAGTGTGCGGATCAGCAGTCGGTCCAGGCCGTCGAAACCCGAATCATCGACGTCGAGGCGTTCGAGCGCGTAGCGAGTGCGCTTGCCGTTGATCGCGCTGCCCTGCCCCGCCGCGACCTCCGAGAAATCGCGAACCCGCCGCAACAACCGGTTTGCGATCCGCGGCGTACCGCGCGAACGCTGCGCGATCTCGGTGCAGGCGCCGGCCTCGATCTCCACGCCGAGGACCCGCGCACTGCGGGCGAGGATGCGCTCGAGATCTTGAGCGGGGTAGTACTCGAGGCGCGCCGACCAGCCGAATCGGTCCCGCAGCGGAGAGGTCAGCAACCCCGCGCGGGTGGTTGCACCGATCAACGTAAAGCGCGGCAAATCGAGGCGAATCGATTGGGCCCCCGCGCCCTGCCCGATCATGATGTCAAGTTTGAAATCTTCCATCGCCGGGTAGAGAATTTCCTCGATCGACGGGGACATCCGGTGAATCTCGTCGATGAACAACACTTCGTCGGGCTGGAGATTCGAGAGCAGCGCAGCCAGATCTCCGGGTCTCTCGATGGCGGGTCCACTGGTCACGCGGATCGAAGCCCCCATCTCGTTGGCGACGACGTGGGCGAGTGAGGTCTTGCCGAGGCCGGGCGGGCCGTGAAAGAGCAGGTGGTCGATCGCTTCGCCGCGATCGCGCGCGGCGCGGATGAACACCGCGAGGTTTTCCGCAGTCGATCCTGGCCGACCATCTCGTCGAGGCTGGTCGGCCTGAGCCGCGCCTCGAGCGCCTCTTCACCCGGTAGCGCGACGCGCGACAGCGGTCCGATCTCCTCGCGCACGAGCGTCATTTCATCAACATCCGCAACGAACCTCGAACGAGTCCCTCGAGAGTCGGATCATCCCCTTCTTCCCCCGCCGCACGGGACAGTGCGAGATCCGCCTGCTGCTTGGAATAGCCGAGGTTCAGCAGCGCCGACAACGCCTGCCCCAGGGAGGTCGTCGACGGATCATCTCCTTCCGGCGGTGACTGCAATTCTCCCGCAGAAGTCAGCGACGCTGCAAGTTCTCCGGTTCGATCGCGAAGTTCGACCAGGATGCGCTCCGCCATCTTGCTTCCGACGCCGGGCGCTGCGCGGAGGACCGCCACCTTGCCCAGTTGAATGGCTTCGAACAACTCTGCTGGCGAAATTCCCGAGAGTACGGTCTGGGCGAGCCTGGGCCCGACCCGACTGGCGCGAAGCAACAGGGTAAACGCCGCACGCTCGCTTTCCGTGAGAAAACCGAACAGTTGGATCGCGCCCTCGCGCGCGTGTGTGTAGACCCGGAGCACGACAGCCTCACCCTCATCGGGGAGCTCCGTGAAGGTCGACAACGGAATGTTGACCTCGTAGCCGACGCCGCCGACGTTGACGATGACACGGGTAGGCGACACATCGCACAGCACTCCCTCCAGCCGCGCGATCACCGCGACCGCCTCACCCGCAACGCAGCGCGTTTCGCAGGCAAACGGGCCCCCTGGGTCAGCGCGCCGATTCTCCCGGCGTTCGCGTGACAAATCGCGGCGGCGAGCGCGTCCGCTGCATCCTGGGCGGGCGGGCGATCCAAGTCGAGCAACCTCCGAACCATGTTCTGCACCTGGCTCTTGTCGGCCCGTCCGTTTCCGGTCACAGCCAATTTGATGCGCGACGCCGAGTATTCGACGACCGATCTACCACCCGCACCCACCGCAGCCAGCGCAACACCCCGAGCCTGTCCGAGCACCAATGCCGAACGCGCATTCGCGGAGACGAAGACCTGTTCGATCACCGCGGTATCGGGCGCGTGATCGAGAACCACCTCGCTGACGGCTTGATGCAGGTAGTGGAGGCGTTCGGCCATCGACGAGCGCGGCAATGGGCGGAGTGTTCCGTGAGCGACGTGAATCAGCCTGCCGGCCTCCGAGTCGACGACACCGAAACCAGTGGCGGCCGAGCCCGGATCGATACCGAGGATGCGCATCGAAACCTCACACCTGTGACCGACGGACCCCCGGCGAGGCCGTGGGTCTGCGGATGGTTTTCATCTCGGAGGAGGGAGGCGGATTCGAGTCTAGCAAGCGAGGCGGGAGTGCGCGCATCGCCAGATCCAGCCGTGCTAGCTGGCGAATCCTGCGGATTCGCTTTGCGGCCTCGCGCAATCCCATGCTGGGATCGCGCTCCTAGCCGGCGATCCTCACCATTTCTTCGTCGGAAATGTCGAAGTTCGCGTAGACGTGCTGCACGTCGTCGAGGTCGTCCAGCGCGTCGGTCAGACTCAGCATCGACTCGGCCTGGCCCGCCACCACCGAGACCGTGGTTGTCGGCTCCATCTCGATACCCGCCTGCTCGGGCTCGAAACCAGCCTCCAACAGCGCACGCTTGAGCGCCTCGAAACCCGTCGGTGCGACGACCACGTCGAGCCTGGTTTGGTCGTCTATGACACCGGCCGCACCGGATTCGAGAGCGGGATCGGGCAGCCTGTCCGCGTCGACCCGCGAGCGATCGAAGCTCAGAACGCCTCGTTTTTCGAATAGATAGCTGACGCAGCCGCTCGCCCCGAGGTTACCGCCGTGCTTCGTGAGGGTGTGGCGGACGTCCCCGACGGTGCGGTTCTTGTTGTCCGTGAGCGCCACGATGTCGACCGCGACGCCACCCGGGCCGTAGCCCTCGTAGACCACCTCTTCGTAGGCCTCGCCCTCGCCCGCGCCGGTGCCCTTCGCGATCGCCCGCTCGATGTTGTCCTTGGGCATGTTCGCCGAACGCGCCTTTTCACAAGCCAGGCGAAGACGAGGATTGGCATCGGCATCGCCTCCCCCCACGCGAGCCGCGGTCGCAATCTCGCGGATCAATTTGGTGAAGATCTTGCCGCGCTTGGCATCTGCGGCGCCCTTCTTGCGCTTGATGGTGGACCACTTCGAATGACCTGACATGATTTCTCCGCGCGAGGCAGCCTTGGTAGCACTTGGCGGGATCGAGGCCAAGTCATTGGACTCGAAGGCTTTTTGATGTTTCTAGCCCGTCGACCCCAAGATCCCCGAGGGGACGAGTTCTCGACTGGAAGGAAACGGGCCCGACGGCTGCGCGCACCACTTGAGCAAGCGGGAATTCTGCCGATACCCATAACGACACGGTGGGCGAGGTCCGGCCGCCAAGCCGAGGCTGGACAGCGACGCCCGAGCCGCAGCGGGGAAAAGACATCAATGCCCGAAATCGCGATCGGAATCGACCTCGGAACGAGCAACTCCTGCGTCGCGATCCGGGAGGGGGACAACACGAAGGTGCTCGCCAACGCCTACGGCGAGCGGACCACCGCGAGTGTCGTCTTCTTCCAGGAGGGCGGGTCGATCTCCGTTGGCAACGCGGCGCGCGCCGGCCTCATCCACGACCCCACCCGAACCATCGCGTCCGCCAAGAGATTGATCGGGCGCTTTTACGGCTCCGAAGAGGTGAAAAAGGCCCAGTCGATCTGCTCCTACAAGATCGCCGAGGGCGAGAACCACGGCGTCGTGATCGAGGTCGGAGACGAGCAGTTCACGCTCCCGGAAATCTCGGCGATGGTTCTGCGCGAGATGAAGACCGTAGCCGAGGCGCAGATCGGCCAGGGCGTCTCGAAAGCGATCATCACGGTTCCCGCCTATTTCAACGACAACCAACGGCAGGCGACCAAGGATGCCGGGCGCATCGCCGGCCTCGAAGTACTGCGAATCCTCAACGAGCCGACCGCAGCCGCACTCGCTTACGGGTTCGGGAAGGGGCTCCGCCAAAAAGTCGCAGTCTGGGATCTCGGCGGCGGAACCTTCGATATTTCCGTACTCGAGATCGGCGGCGATGTATTTGAAGTCCTGGCAACCTGCGGCGACACGTTCCTCGGAGGAGACGATTTCGACGATCGCGTCATCGATCTGCTGGCGGACGAGTTCCTGACCAAGCACAACATCAGGCTCCGAAACGACCCCTTCGCTTTGGAAAAACTCAAGGTGGCGGCCGAGGGAGCCAAGATGGCCCTATCGACAGAGGAAGAAGTGGAGATCCGGATTCCAGATGTGATCGCCGGACCGGACGGACAGCCTCTTTCAATCGAGCGGACGCTCACGATGGGTGAATATTCGAAGCTGGTTCACGATCTGATCCAGCGCACCTTCGGGGTCTGCGACGCGGCTCTCTCGCAGGCGGGCGTGGTTGCGCGAGATCTCGATGGCGTGATTCTCGTCGGCGGTCCCACACGCCTTCCTCTGGTTCGAGATGCCGTAAGCGAATACTTCCAGCAGGAACCCCAATCTGATGTCGACCCCGACGAGGTGGTCGCGATGGGAGCCGCGATTCACGCGGCATCGCTCGTGAATCCCACGCGCGATGACGCGTTCCTGCTCGACGTCACTCCGCTTTCCTTGCGACTCGGCGTGGCCGGCGGTCTCGCCGAGTCCATCATCGAACGCAACACTCCGGTGCCCATCGAGCAGACGCGTAGATTCACCACGTTCAAGGACTATCAGGAGTCCGTGGACATCCGCGTCTATCAGGGTGAATCCCGCGACGTTCAGGAGAACGAGCTTCTCGGTCAGTTCATGTTCTCGGGTTTCGAAAAAGCCCGGCGAGGTGAAGTATCGATCGATATCACCTTCGAGATCAACGCAGACGGCATCGTGGATGTGAAGGCGAAGGATCTCTCGACGGGCAAACAGGCTTCTACCCGCATCACACTCTCTGCGGGACTGTCGGACGGCGACCTCGAGAACATCATCCAGTCAGGGCGAACGGATCGCGTAGATTCGACGAACACCCAGCCGACACAGGACGGACAGCCGGCCGACAGCGACGACAATCTCATGCCGGACATCGGAACGCCGGAAAAATCGGCCAACTGTGACGAGAAGCTCATGCCGGACGTCGGAGCGCCGGAAGAACCGGCCGACTGTGATGAGAAGCTCGCGCCGGACGTGGAAACACCGGAAAAGCAGGCCGACTCCGATGAGAAGCTCGTACTGGAGGAGGGAATCCTCGACGAGGCAATACTGGACGAGGAAATGCTGAACGCGGGAGGGCTGGACGAGGATATCCTCGATGCGGAAATGCCGGCCGCAGGAACGCTAGACGCGGCCACAGAGATCGTCGTGGACCCGGTGCCGCAACCCGTCGAAATAGCGCGACCGAAAACCGAACCGGTCGAGTCCGAGCCCGCGCTCCGACCGATCGAAATGGGCGATCTGATCACCGACGAGATCGAAATTCCGCCCTCACTCGCGGACGACGACCTGCTGTTGGAACCCGACGACCTGCTGCCGGAATCCGACGATCTCCTGGAACTCGAGGGGTTGGAAGACGTAAAACTCACGCCGGCCGCGATCGAGCCAACACCCGGTGGAAAAATCACGGTGATCGACGAAGACCTCACAACCACCACTCCTACCCTCGACGAACCCGAGACCGCAGAGCTGGAGGACGACTTCTTCGAACGGCCCGGTGCGGACCTGTCGGAACTCAGCGACGACGAAACAAAGGTCTAGAGTATGGCCGACCTCGCCCCTACGGAGATTACGGCTCTCGCCGGGATCCTCGGAGAACTCGACTACTACCAATTGCTCCACCTGGACTCCGACGCCAAGCCGAGCGACATCAAACGAGCCTATCACGCGACGTCACGCACATTTCATCCGGACTGCAATCGGAACCAGGAACCAGAGGTTCGCCGGGCCATCGACGAGATCGCCAAGCGAGTCAGCGAAGCCTATTCCATCTTGCGCAACCCGCGCCGCCGGAAGGCTTACGATCAACAGGTCGCAACCAAAGCAGGCGTGAGGATGCAACTCGCAGAGGCCGAGGCGGCCGGCAGCCGCAAGCAAACCGAGGCTCGAGAAGGGCGTACGCCACAGGGGCGCCAGTATTACAACCTCGCGGGCGCCAGCCTCAGACAGTCTGACTTTGCCAGTGCCGTCCGCAATCTGCAGACCGCCATCACGTTCGAGCCGGACAACGCCTATTTCAAGGAACAGTTGGCGGAAGCGCGCAAGAAGCTGGACGCCAAGCGCCCGTAGCTGGCGAATCCTGCGGCGAGGGAGGCTGGTTGCCGGTCGGGTAAGCGGCTCGTATGCTGCGGTCCGTGAACGCCCGAATCCTCCTGATCGCGCTCTTTGGACTGGTCGTTGCCTGCGGAAACGCCACGCCTGGCGATGCTGCAGCGCCTGGCAAGAACGAGGCCCAGGCCGCCGCCCCCGCGACCAAGGAGTCGCAGAAAGAAGCAAAGCGCAAGAAACAACCCCGCCGCGAGAGGCCCTTGCCGAATTTTTCAGGTCGGACACTCGTGGGCGAGCGGCTGGAAGTTTCGTCGATGCTCGGCAAGAGATTCGTCGTCTTCTTCTTCAACCCGGAAATCAAGGCCGCGGCCGCAGCCACGAGGGCGGTCGGCGAGATCTCGAAACTCCGCGGCAAGTACAACTTCGACATCCTCGGCATCGCCACTGGATCGAATCGCGAGACGATGAGTGCGTTCGCGAAAGATAACCACATCGATTTCAAGGTGCTCGATGATTCCTCCGCGGCCATCGCACGACGCATGGGGTTGCGCCAGCCGATGGCCCTGCTCGGTGTGGACGCCGAGGGCTACAACATCTTCAGCATCCAGCAATTCATGTCCGGTGCACCGGATCCAGAGAGAGCGATCGAAAGTCAGATCCGAGAAAGGCTGCGCCTGCCTCCGATCGCGAGCACGAGCGATCCCGCTTTGGGGAATCGCCCGATGGCGCCGCTATTCACCGTCGACATCATGGACGGTGAGGAACGCTTCGACCTGGCCGCGCACCGGGGCGGAGCGGTCGTCTTGATCTTCTTCCTTCACACCTGCCCGCATTGCCACCAGGCGTTGGCCTTCTTCCGCAAGGCGCTGGCGGAACTGCCCGACGACAAACGACCGAAATCGATCGGCATCGAGATTACGGGGCGGACCGGCGCCGTGCGCCGCCCGCTAAAGAACCAGAAGCTCGCCTTCTGTCCGGTGGCCTTCGT
>PVMK01123020.1_pt1 | contig 24538 bp, 18 predicted proteins | sample 1853481 | NCBI WGS metagenome assembly PVMK01 (sample SAMN08533507, study PRJNA380276) | Marine sediment metagenome, whole genome shotgun sequencing project.
TGTCGCAACCGCGCCTCTTCAGGCCCACCGCCGACCAGCAGTACGACGGCATCCGAATTGGCAGAGGAAATCTCCGGAAGAGCGTCAAGTAAAAAGTCCAACCCTTCCCAACGATAAAATGAGCCGATAAACCCGATAACCGTTTTGCCGGACAAACCTAGACTTTCCGCGATGCGTCGTGACTGGGATGCTGTACCTGAAAACTCTTCCAGGTTAACAGCGTTAGGAATCACCGTCACTTTCTCCGCCGCAATATCGCGGCTAATAATGTCTTGCCGGAGCCCTTCGCAAATAGTTGTCACAGCATTTGCTCTACGCATTACGTAGGTTTCTAACCAATGGCTTGCGCGATAGCGAAAGCTGCCTTCGTTCGTCTTGCCGAGATCGACGGCGCCATCCTCCCACAGCGCCCGGAGTTCATATACAAGCGGTAGCTTGTGCTGCCTGCAGGCGCGGAGGGCGGCGATGCCCGTTAACGCCGGTGAATGGGCGTGGACGATATCAGGCTGAGTGTCCCGAATTACTTCCTCCAGTCTTCTTGCCAGGGTAATAATAACGGCCGCTTGATTAACGACAGGTAGCGCGCGCCAGAGAAATGCGGGCTGTTTCGTACGAAAAAATTTTCGTTCGTCTACGAAACTGGCCAATTCATTGTCGGCGACGGTGTGCTTAGCGCTGGTTAGCTGGATTGTTTCCCAATTGCGCCGTTCCTGTTCGTTCAGGATCGCGTCAGTGCGATAACTATAGCCACTTTGCAAAGGTAGCGAATGATCGAGAACATGTAAAATACGCATTTCGGTGAAATGTGAGAAATCAAAAGAGGGCTGAATCGTGATCAGGTTAGGTCATAGCCGGGCCATCAGACGATATATGAATATTCGCGGTGGTCATTCGCTGGGATTGAAATTTGATTCGAGTGCATATGCCGACGAATAATATGGTTTATTTCGCGAATTTTCCATGGTAACTAATACGCTATTTCTTTTTTGCCATGACTCAGGTAGAGAAAGAAGGTGGCAAGAAATCGATCAGAAAGTTGATCGGTCTAGTTACCAAAACAAAATTGGAATGATGACCTATGTCCCGAGAGATAGTGGACCTACGGGGCGGCTCTGGTTGTCATAATGCAAGTGACAATATCGCTGATCCGCAGATCGGGGGGCAATATTAAGTGCTAACCTGTTGACCGCAGGCGCGGATTTATCCCGGCAATTTACTAGGGGTGTTGGCAATCGCAATGACGTTGAAAAAAAACTTCTGGAACCATGGGCGAAGCTATGGCGGGAGTGGCAGTTCCATATTATTGTGCTACTTATCATTGTTGCGGTCGTCGAGCTATTGTTGATTAGCGTTACTCTTTTTGGGGTCCACAAAAAATTCTACAATTTGTTAAGCATTGACTATAACGCCTATGTGGAAGAGATTTCTGAATCGCAAATCATCGAGTTCAGAGGGGAGGCGTACAATCAAATGCTCGGCTGGGACAGGCGTTCCGGCGCCGCACGAGAAACGAAAAACAGCGCTGGCCGGATCGTCCACGATAGCATCAATGCCGAAGGCGCGCGCACGAACCCATTTTCCGGCCAGGGCTCGGACGGGACTGCAACCATCATGGTATTCGGTGATTCATTTACCTTCGGGGCGGAACTCAATGATGATGAGACTTGGGCATATCAACTTTCGACACTTATGCAGACAGATGTGATTAATTTTGGCGTAGATGCTTATGGGCCAGATCAGGCGTTACTCAAGATAGAGGAAAAACTGCCGCACTACGATCCCGATATCATCATTCTCGGAATCATGAGTGAGAATATCAATAGGCTGATGAGCATGTATCGGCCATTTTATCAACCGTCAACTGGGGTTTTTCTCGGATTCAAACCGATGTTGTATGAGGCGCCGGACGGTCAAATCAGTTTTTTTGATAACCCGCTAAGGAAGCTGGATTCAAGGAAAGACGTGATAAGTGCTTTCGAAATTTCAAAGAAAATGGACTATTGGTATCAAGCAGAAAACAGACCAATCTGGGGTTTTCCATTCACCCTCGCGTTTCTCCGTGTAGTTAAGTACAAGTTCGTTGATGAGAGCCTACCGGCAAATACGTTTTCGCGTATGTGGGCTATGTATGATACACCCGAAGCCGTCAGGAAGATGGATTTTGTTATCGATTATTTTTGCAGACTTGCTGCCGACCATGACTTTTTGCCTGTCGTGGTATTTATTCCGAATGGTCATGATGTTCGTTCGTTCGTAGATAACGGTACATATTCCTATGCATCTTATCTCAGCGATTTGCGTGAGTCGGGGCGGATGAGTGACGGAAAATTAGTCGATGTACTGGAGCATGAGTTCAATTACGAGCGGTTCAATACGAAGGCGTTCGCGGCGCATCCATCGCCGTATGGTGCGCGGGTGATCGCGGACATCCTGTTCTCGGAGTTGGCGACGGAGGAACCAGCTCGACTAAATTGAATTTTTGGCGTATCTTTAATCACTCAGATAGTACGTCGTCGATCGCCTATTCGGATTACCATGCGGCGGCCATGGCGAACGGTTTTTACGTAAGTCGGTGTCCGCAGACTCGAAGCCAAAATGGGCGGGCATTTTGTTGAAATATCTAATTATGTGACGCACATCTGATTTCATACCGAGTGCGGTTTCTTTCCTTGGCGCAGTCTGTAGACTCGGGTCATGAAAATGGCGAATTCATCGAAAAAATCTAGGCGCGACGCTTCCAGTCCAATGCGTCGGATTGAGGAAGACCAAGTGAGTCTATGCCGCTTTGCGGCAGTCATATGGTTGTCGGTAATGACGCCGTTCTGACTTTGCTTTCCAAGATGAAGGGTTCGATCAGGAGAGTATAATGGTTCTGTTTCCAAGTTCAGTGTTTAAGTCCTGCCACGGCCGTAATTTTTCGTATCTTATGAGATTGCTGTTAATTGCAATTTTCTTGGTCAGTCTGCCACGGTTAGGCGGCGCGCAGACGACGCTTGATGATTTGGGGATTTTTCCTCTTCCACACAAGGCGAATTTTCTTGCGCCTTATTGCCTGACTCACGTATTTCCGGGAGAAAATGCTGCGGACCGAGCTGCATGCCTGAGCGCGCACATTCAAAGAGCGCATACGCATTTTTATGTTTACCCCTACAACGAAAATGATTACAGTAAATGGAACGCACCTAGTTTCGATTTTTACAGCGACCCGCAGACATTCAGAGGCCGATTGCAGGAAATTATCGATGCGGGAATGGTACCGGTAGTTTGGCTTTTTCCGGATGATGCGCCTAATCTTCATTCGAGCTCCATTGCGGAGTACCAGGCGATCTTGAATACTCTTGTGCCGGCAATTGATGATCTGGTTTCGAGCTACGTCTTGGGGTTGGAGCTTGATGAATACTTTAAACCTAATGAAATCTCGATAATGGGCGCTCATCTCGACACCCTGACCGATAAAAAGATTGGAATACATCTTGGTACCGGCAAGACGAGCGGTATAGAGAATGTATGGGCTGATTATCTTGTCTATCAATACGGTTTTGGAAATAGTGAGAATGCAATGATTTCTAAAACACAAAGTGTTCTCGCGAGCGTTACGGATCAATATGCAAAACCCGTGATTGCGGGAGAATATGCGCGGTTTTCCACGCAAGAAGCAGTGCATATTCAACTCGGTGACGCCGCAATATCCGCAGACCCTCGAATGAAGTCATTTGGCTTTGGGAATGGCGGGAGTTCCTTGGCCGTCAACCCCGATCACCTCGCGCCGATGCCGCCGACTGGCCTAGACGCAGATTAATTCGGTTATCGAGCTGTCGCCTCGTGAGCGGCCTTGCCCCAAATGCTCTTGCCCTCCCATTTTTTTCTGGTCGCGGCGCTGCCTACGGGTCCTTTAATCAGAAAATCACCGATTGCGAGATAGTCGAGAGAGCTGTCCAGAAATGCACGGATCGCGTCCTCGGGCGTCCGCACGATCGGTTCCTCGTGAATATTGAATGATGTATTAATGATGGCTGGAACACCGGTGCGCTTGTAATATTCCTTGATGATTGCATAGTAGGACGGGTTATCTTCCATCGTAACTAACTGCGGGCGAGCTGTATCATCCACATGCACCACTCCTTTGCAGCGCTCTATCATCCATGGAGTACAGTGAAATGTAACCGTCATAAAGCGTGCCGTGTCGAGCCCGCCTCGCGTATTGACGAAAAGCTTTTCAGCAGCTTCGTACAGGCACGAGGGCGCGAAAGGCATAAATTCAGTTCTTTTCAATAGTTCGTTTAACCAGTCATTAACAGACGGGTCTCCAGGCTGGTATAAGATACTTCTATTCCCCAGTGCTCTAGGACCATATTCCATCGGCCCGGCAAAACGGGCGACAACCTTTCCATTCGCGAGTTTTTCGGCAACCGCTGAACCAATATCTCCCGGCATATGCTGTGCATCCAGACCTTCATCCTTGATTGCCGCATAGATTTCCTTTTCCGTCGCTTCTGTGCCCAGGTAGACATCGGGAAGGCTTTTCGGGCGGTATGGCCGGCCGGCATTCCGATCGATCGATCCGGAGTATGCCAGGGCAGCACCGACTGCCAGACCTTCATCCGACATCCCGGGATGCACGAACAGATTGTCAACGCCGTCAATATTGAGGATCTCCTCGTTGATGCGTACGTTCGCGAAAAGACCACCAGCCAGCGCCACGTTCCGGTGGCCAGATTTATTTAGCCAGAAGGATATGTAGTCTCTCGCGATATTCTCCGACGCTTCCTGAATTGATGCCGCAAGGTCTTCTCGTTTCCAATCGTCGGGCAATGCACTTCGAATGGCGTCTAATGCACTATTGAAAAGGACGTGCCCGCGATTAACCAGACGTCCTTTTTCACAGCCTATCATCGAGTCGATGACCGAAAGATAAGCAGATTTCCCTCGCGCGGCGAGACCCGTTATCTTGCCCTCATGTCGTTTCGCCTTGAACCCACATATGGCCGTAATATAAGCGTAGAAATTGCCGACCGAGTCATATGATTCAGCGGCCACCAGGAGTTGGAAGTTGCCATCCTTAACGCTGTAAATATGCGAGCAATGGCCGTCACCACCGCCGTCCATCGTCACGACGAGGGAATCTTGAAAGGAGCTTGTGTAGTATGCTGATGTGGCATGAGCATAGTGATGATTGAAAAATCTGATCGGCGATGTAATTTCGAAATCTTCCTTAAGAATTTCTGCGATACGACTTTTCCGTTTTCTATAAACAGGGCCACGCAATGCGTAATATCCGCGTTTGAGTCCCGGAATACGCGGGGCCAAGTTGCTGAATCGTGATGCTGCTCTAAAAAAAACGCTGTGAATATCCGTTTCTTCGTCTCTTGCCTCAAACCATCCTGGCCAACCAGTGACTTTTTCCCGCAGCTCCATATTGACTTGGGCGACGGCTACTCCATCGAGTTGTTTCGGGTCCGTACCGGAAATTCTCAGAACCTCGTGAATTGACTGACTCGGAAAACCTCGCGCCATCTTTAGGCGTGCCATCCTTTCTTCATTCACGGCGGCAAGAATTCGACCGTCTTCAATAATTGCGGCGCCGCTGGTTTGGCCATCTGTAATTCCCAAAATTCGCATATATTCCCTTTTCCGTATTAGCCGAGCAGTCAGGCCCGCATCAATGTGTCGGTATAATTTCGCAAAGAGTCAATCGATTCATTTTCGAAATTCAGGCGATACCAAAATTCAAGGTTAATCAGTATCCACAAGCGAAAATTATGATCAGCGGCGCCGCTAATATGTTCATGGATCAGCCGTTGAACGTACTCTTTGTTAAAAATGCCTAGTTCAATAAACCTCGATTCATCAAACAATCGAAAGATGAATTGTCTTAGATCCGTGCGCATCCACACGCCAAGCGGGAACCCGAATCCCTGCTTTTGTCTGTATATCAATTCCTTCGGGAGGTATCGTGAAGCAACTTTTTTCAATAAATATTTCAAATCACGGCCCTTAAGTTTCATTTCCGGTGGAATTTTCGCCGCGAATTCGACCATTTTTCGGTCGATCAGTGGTGGCCGGGCTTCGAGTGAATGCGCCATGGACATGCGGTCAACTATTGACAGGAGGTGGTCTGGCATTCGGGTCATCAAGTCCGTATATAACATTCGGTCGACCAGTTCTTCGGCGTTGTCGGAGTCGAAAAATCGGAGAATCTTTTCCGCGGAGTCGCGATCTTCGATTCGGGCCTTGGCCTCGTCGGTAAACAACAGTTCTTTCGCGTCTTGAGTAAATCTGAGAAAGCTCATGCTGTGCGCGTACCTTTCGCCACTATTGAAAAAAGACATCTCATTTAACCAGTTAGCTTTCTGGGCGAGACTTTTGTAACCGAATGACTCGGGTATTCGTCGAATCAGGTTCGACATCACATGGCGACGAAACCAGACGGGAAGAATGCTGTAGATTTCGGCCAGGCCCTGGCCGGCAAAGCGATCGTATCCGGCGAAATTCTCATCGCCGCCATCGCCAGTCAACACCACCTTGACGCTGTCGCTGGCAATTTTCGAGACCAGATAGACGCCCACACCGAACGGGTCGGAGGGTTCGTCCAGATGATGGATCATTTCGGGAATAAGGTGAATGAGATCCGCCTGAACGACCTGCTCATGTGCTTCCATGTCATACTGGTCGGAAGCCATTCGAGCAAACGGAAGTTCGTTATAGTCTTGTTCTTTTACTCCGATAGAAAATGTCGGGATCCGTTCGGATGTAATGGTTGCCATCATTGCGGCGATGGTGCTGGAATCGATTCCACCACTTAGGAAAGCGCCAACTCGCACATCGCTCAACATATGCATGTTCACTGTTTTGAGCAACATCTCGTTGAGCTGCGCTTCGATTTCATTTTCGGAACCCTTGATCTTTTCCCGGAAATGGGGAGACCAGTATTTCTCGATCTCCACAGCGCCGTTTTTCCAGAAAAGGGACGTCGCTGCCGGCAATTTTCGAATGTTCTTGAAAAGAGAGTATTGATCCGGCATAAATCGCAACGAGATGTAATGCCAGAGTCCGTTTAGATCTACTTCTCGATCGACAATATCGGCGGCGAGAAGAGCCTTGACTTCCGATGCGAAAGCAAACTCGGAATCAGTTTGAATGAAAAATAATGGTTTTTGGCCCATATGATCACGAGCCAAAAACAGTTCCTCATTTTCCGAATCCCATATTGCGAATGCGAACATACCCTGAAGAAAATTGACACATTTTCGGCCATGTTCTTCATAAAGGTGGAGAATGACTTCGACATCGGTGGCGGTGCGAAAAACATGACCCTTCGACGTGAGTTCGGAGCGCAAACGCGGACTGTTGTAAATCTCGCCGTTGCAAACCAAATGCAATGTTTCGTCTTCGTTTGAAATTGGTTGTTTACCGCCACTAAGATCAATGATGCTCAGGCGGCGGTGGCCCAGCGCAATACTGTCATCGAAATAATACCCTTCGCCGTCCGGGCCCCGGTGAACGAGAGTACGGGTCATCGATTCAATTTTTTCCCTGCCGTTTGGGGATACTATCCCTGTAATTCCACACATTTGACTGTCCTGAGCCGAGCGATCAGATACCGGGCTTTGCACCTGGCGCGTTTGGAGTAGTCCTCAGAAAATTACCCCGATTTATAGATACCCATTTTCTTCGTACCATGCTGCAGTTCTTTCCAGACCCTCTTTCAGGCCGATGCGAGGATTGTAACCTAACTCCTTGCGTGCCTTGGAAATATCAAACGCACGATTTTGCCGATACCAGTCAACGCGCCGCGGGAAAATCGGTGGCTTAATTTTGAATGGCTTGCAGACTTTTTCGACGATATGTCCAATTAATACCACTGGAAGTACGGGAATATGCGGCACTTTAAGTTTGATCTTCATGGAGTCTGCCACCATACGAACAAGCCTCTCTATTTCGACATACTCGTCATCTGCGATCAGATAGGTCTGACCATCACCCTTTCCTTCCTGCATCGAAATCATCAGCGCATCGACGAGATTGTCAATGTAAAGGGGATGATAGAGGGTCCTGCCATCGCCGAACATCGGAAACCAGCCTTTGCGTACTTGCTTGAAAATCATGAAAAACCGTTCGGGATCTCCTGGCCCGTATATGGCGGCGGGTCGTAAAATTACGGTTTTCATTCCTTTGTCGGCGTATTCGAGAACAATTGGCTCTGCTTCAAATTTGGTTCTTTGATAGTAATCAGCCGGTTTTATCGGTGCATCTTCACCGGCTGGGGGTTCATCTATGTTTCCATGCACGCCACATGTGCTGCAGTAAATAAATTTTCTTACGTTATTTTGGAATGCGGCCTCCAGAACGGTTCTCGCCCCCGCAACATTTACCTCTTCATAGTAGGTGTCGGGGACATTCAATTCGCGAAAAGCCGCGGCAAGGTGATGGACGACATCTACCCCCTTCATTGAGTCATTTACGACATCCTTGTCCGTCACCGATCCTAAAACGACAGCTGCGCCCCAATCACTGATTTCCCGCGTCCCGAGGCCCTCCTTATAGTCCAGAGCTACGACTTCGTGTCCGTCATCGAGCAGACGCTTCACCAGCGCTTTTCCGGTAAAGCCGGTCCCTCCCGTAACCAAAACCTTCATCAACAATTCTCCGTTAAGACTCTAAGCGCTTGAGCACAGATTTAGCGGTTACGGATACGGGGTCAGATGGACCACAGCCGAGACTTCGCAGTGTTTGATAGACCTGCAGAGTCGAGTCCAATTCCTGTTGAATTCGGTTCTCCGACCAATCGCATGCTCGCGCCATTACTGCCGCACAATTTCGAATTGCTGTGTTGCCCGGAAATCCGGCTGTACCGAGGTCACTGCGTCTGAAAACCACATCCGAAAGGGTTTGCGCCATCTCCTCCGCGACAAAATAGTGAATTTCCGCCTCGATGTTGGGCCTGTCGTGTGTCAATCGCTTGCGGTGCTCCGATATTTTCAGATAATTCAATAGGCTGCCGAATTCAGGGCGATACTGGCTTTGCAGATAGTCAATCGTTTGTTGCTCTAACCCCAATGTGTGCAATTTATCACTGATCGATTGACCATCGATTCCCGTTCCGAAACCCTGTTTTTCATCTATATTCAATGATTTCGCGTTGTCGAAATTATTTACCCGAGTCTGGAGGGGCTGATGTGTCATCGTTCTTATCAGCCTATCGGCAACCTGGTTAGCCGTGGTGTATTTAACTCCAACGACAGATCGGAGGCCTTGCAGGCCAACTGAGTCGGAGTGGTCTGTAATTATTGTATTTTTGAATAGTTGAATATCGCCCGATGCGTTGGATGCGATCGACCGTGCAGGCAAAAGACCGACTTGAATATGGCAGATTTCTTTCCTTTCTAATTTGGCTGCTGGGTAGGCCCGATTAATTGCATCGAGCATATCGGAAATATCATCCGAGCGGATACTACAGCTTTCAGCACTACCCCGATATTTCCTGTACGACGTGCCGATAATCGTACCATCTCTCCAGGGAACAAAGAAGAAATCCCGTGCGCCTTTACTTAAGATCGCGTCCGTATCAATGTAAGGCCCAGCGGACAGACCAACTGCATAGCCATCAAATAGAGGGCGGCTGACAACGATGTTCATCGCTTTCGCCCAGCCTAGCGTTTCATCGCCTGATTTGACTGACTCAGCGCCATGCATGTCGTTGATCCAGGGGCCAGACGCATTCACGACAGCTTTGGCTCTTATGTCGACTTCCTGATCGCTCAACTGATCGGTCGCTGTTACACCTTCCACATTATTGCCGCTAGAAAGGAATTTTTTGGCACGCACATAGTTTGCGACGGAAGCGCCATGCTTGGCCGCAGCGGTCACGAACATAAGTGTCAATCTTTCCGTATTTGATGCCATCGCATCGAACCAGATCGCCCCGCCCGTAACGGCTGACGGGTCCAGTCCGGGAATCATTTTCAGGCAATCGTCTTTCGACACGGTTTGTCCGCCCGGCAATCTTCCTTCCGCCGGAATCCCACTATTCCGGTCTCCGCTAATAAGATCGTTTAGCCCAAGGGCCAACGCCATCACCGGGCGACTCCTTAAACCGTAACCATAGGTGGGTATCAGGAATTTCAGCGGCTTTACCAAGTGCGGCGCGAATTTTAGAAGCTGCCTTCGTGCAATGATCGACTCTCTCATTCGAATAATGTTGAGGTGTTGAAGATAGCGTAAGCCCCCGTGGATGATCTTTTGGCTATTTGCCGAGGTCGCGTGGCCAAAGTCATTTTTCTCGATCAACGCAACCTTGAATCCGTTTATTGCGGCCGCTCGTGCAACCGCTGCTCCATATATTCCGCCGCCGACCACGAGAACATCGTATTGTTCGTCAGCCAGTTGCCGTAAATTTCGTTTCACGGAGTCAAGCTTGATTGAATTTTTGCGTACCCGTCAGCGACCTTGTTCCGAAATGCTTCAAGAGAGTATTCGGAGTTCGCTACCACCTTCGCGGCTTGGCCGAGCTTATCGCGAAGAGATTTGCTATCGCAAAGTTGCCGCAGTCCATCCGTAAATTCACTCTGTGACGGTCGTACCAGGAGGGAATTAGTTCCATCAAGTACCTGGGTGTGCGATCGTATATCAGTGGCGAGAATTGCTTTACCCGCAGCCATATAGGAGTAAATTTTCATCGGTGTGTTCTGACCCTTTAATCTTGGTGAGAGGAGGATGTCAGCTTGCGCCAGGTAATCACTCAGCAGGGCAACGGGCCTTGGGCCGAGGAAAAAAACACGTTCGGATAAGCCAAGCTCGTCGGACATTCTTGAATATGACGCGATATCTTTGTCGTTTCCACCGACAATGATCAGCGCAACGTCGGTCTGGTCCGGGATATTGGAAAAACTTTCGAGCAATAGATCGATTCCCTGATAATGCTCGAGGTTGCCGACGTATAGCGCCAGCAACCCACTTACCTGGCACGTGGCGCGCAATGCTTCAGCGACTTCATGCCCCCCATTCGACTCAGGGGTATATCTTGAACGACGATAACGGGTTTGGACGGGCAGTAAGCGGCTGCCTTCATTGCTAAATCGTCACATACGGCAAATACCCCATCGGCTCCTGAAATCGCCAACTTCTCGAAGCGATAAAATAATCCGGATAAGGCTTTTAGAAAAGGCCATTTTTCGATTACCTGATCTGCCATCGAGGAATCCATGTCATAAATCAAAAGGCACTTTTTCATCCGCTTCGCAATCAACGAGGGGTAAACGGATTCTTCAACGGCATGGATGATGTCATAGGGTTCTTTGCGAACCAGAAACAAAAGCTTGACCGACAAGAAGACATCGCAAACCACCTTCTTCCACGAAAGCCCGATCGGTATGTTCGCGATAAACATTAGATTGGGAATTCTAAATATTCTTAACCCCGGTACGGAAATATCGGTCCCCTCGTGGTATGTCAGAATATCAACAGAATGGCCGGCCTGACACAGCGTCTGCGCCAGATTTCGCACGGCTATAGGCGTGCCCCGCTCCTGATAAAATGGGTGCGGTGCGACTAGCAGTATTTTCATTTGGCCCGCGAGATGCGCGAATTGTGACAAACGATCATAACGTTTTCGTCTCCCAACCAGTCTTACGATCGGCCCGGATGATAACCGGCGACCCGATCAAACTGGTCAATCGCGTCCAGGCGAATGCATTTTCCACTACCTGCAACCATCTCGCACCTTTCAATACACGATGAATGAACATGGGTAACAAGAATTGCTTGTTCGATCGTTCAATTTGGAAGCCGTATTTCTGAAATTTCTCAGCAAGTTTTTGCTTTCGAAAACTTGTATAGGTTCGTGTATTCCCTTCGATTCCCTTCTTAAGGTAGAAAAGCAGAGGGGTAAGGGCATTGAGACTGTACCAGCTTGGATAGTCAATGATAATCGAATGTTTCGCGACACGACAAAATTCACGAATAAGTATTTCTGGATTTTCTATATGTGAAATAAGACGAACAGAGACTACGAGGTCAAAGCTCTGATTGGGAAACGGAAGCGACAATAGGTTGCCAGTGATAAATTTCACGTCGCTATCAGAAAATCCTTCCCGAATTCGATCTCCACAGCTGTCATCACTACCCAGAACCGTTAAATCGTACCGGTGCTCAATAAACAAAGGAATGAGCTGTCCGTGGCCGCCACCGACGTCGAGAACCGATAACATTTTTGCGCCTTTCAGCAAATCGTCTACTGACTGGCTTTGGCGTTTCAAAAAGTAAGCGCCAGCCCTGCCACTAAATCGACTCGCATAGTCATCGGACGACGTCTCGATATCCGGTGACTCATTTGTGGGAATCATCTGACGCATGATCATCAATTCGATACTATCTGCGAATAGACATCTGGTTGCGAACGAATCGCAATAGTCTTTCACGGCGGATATACGAAGAGATATCAATATCAGTGTTTCGTAGCGCCTCTTTCAAGTCCCGCGTGGGCTGTTTCATGTTAATCGGGTGGGGGACAAATGTTCCGCATTCCCCGGCACGAGTTGTTTCCGATTCCAGGGGTAGTGGATCGGTGCCTGGCAGGACTCTGATACCGCGCGATTCCGCAATCCGGAATACTTGAGATCGTGGCCAAAATCCTGGTCTGCCAATAATATCTCCGAGAAAAATACTCGATTCTCCCGCGGTCTCAACAAATTTTCGGACAATCCGGCCACGCCGACCAAGCCACTTTCCAACTCCCCACGGAACGACCGAAAGGGCATCGCGCTCCCTCAGGATATTCGTGACATCCCGCAGCGGCAAGCCGTCCGCGACGAGTTCATCAGTGCCGAGCCCGAGTATTTCGATATCTTCGCGCGTTATAATCTGGCGCCCAGCAATCAGTAGCAGGCTTTCATTGTCTGGTCCGGTGGCCAAAATGGCACATCGGTCGTCGGGTATCCGATTGAAGCGCCAGCTTCCCGCAGTGGGTAACGTGTCAGCGGAATTCTCGCTGGCTGATCTGGCAATTTTTTGAAACCAATGATCACGGCTGGTTTCGGCGAGCATTAAGACCCCGATTGACGACTGCTCAAATCCGTGTGACCTGATCGCAGCCGAAAAATTTCTCCACGCTCCGGACAAAAATTCTGACAGCCTGAAGCAATCGTAAATATGAACATGGCTATCGATTATGACGCCGCGATACTTCGCGTTGCTTGTCATGGGGCGGAAGTCATCGCGAATCATGGGGTGGCGAATTCGAAGAAACAGATGGGTTGGATCGATCAGCGGTTCGCCAGAGACTCCAACGCCGTTTCAGGTAGATGCGCAGCATCTGTTTCATTATTCGCCCCGTTTTTCGATTGTTCAGCATATTGACGGTCTTGACCGGGAGATGCTCGATATAGTGATACCATGTCCTCTGAAATCTCGACAATTCGACTGGCTCTGTCCCACGTTCGTATTTGAACTTTTCAAGCTCCGCACCGGCAACGCCTTCAAATATCTTCAGTTCGCGGCGGGTCATCTGTGATTTCCATTGCCCTGAATTAGAAGCCAAGATCGGGCGTTTGAGGTTTTCAAGATTTCGTTGATCTGTTCGATAAGTAATCCTGTCGGCCGGCGCGTCAAGCATGCCCGGAAAATATTCTTCGTCTATGAAATTGCAAATTGATCTGACGGTCGATTCAGGGTGGGCAATCAGATCCTCGTAGCGGACGAGGCGATAATTTTGCGCGCCAAGTTTTCGCTCGATTTCCTCAGCCATTTTCAGATAATGCACCCATCGGCGCGCAATCGGGTACATATGATTGGGGCCATGAAAGGTTTGTTTGTAGGACATTGCGACATCACGGCCGTCGCGCACAATAAATAACACCTGGGCGCCGGGAAATGCACCCGTGATCAGTGGCCACTGCAATGCGTGCTGTGGCGTTTTCTCGCCCCATCGCGGCTTTCCCTGAGCCGCTGCCCAGGACGCTATCATGGCCTCAAAAACGCCGTTAAAATCGGGCCTCCGAAGCGCTGCAAGGGTCGCGGCGAATGAAGCGGGCGGGTCCCACTCCCTGATATCCTCCATGGTCAGCAGGTCTTTTATCAAGCATTCGGCTCGATACGAATCGCGGAGGTCACCGTAACGGTGTTGCCACCGATACATATAATGGTAAATGTGCGATTCGAACGGGACGGCTATTCGCGGGTGAGCGTCAATTATTCGGCTCAGGAGTGACGTTCCTGACCGCGGACATCCAAAAATGAAGATTGGTCGGTCAATGTCCGAAACCTGGGGATTCGTTTCACCAGTCATTCACTGCTCTTTAAAGTAGTCGAGGTGGCATCGGGGGGTGTCCTGTTGGCGTGATGATCAACATTGCGCTCGGAGAGCCAGATTACGATCCCGGGTATCGAAATAACGATCTGCAAGAATTGAAACATGATTCCAACGCTAACGCTGACCTCCGCCTGAACAGCGAACGTACCAAACAATAATACCAATGCCGTTTCGCGTACGCCTAATCCACCGATCGAGATTGGCAGCAGAACGGCGACGAACATTACCGGAATGAACACCATCAGCGCAAAAATCGGCACCGCGGACCCAAACGCCCGATACAGGCAGTAAAATATGAAACAACGAACGATTACAATGGCAATGGATACGATAAATACGAGGAAAAGCGGGCCCCGATGGGAAGTCAGGGAAAGCGCGAGATCCGCAAGTCGCCCAAGTTTTTGAGTCATTTTCTTTCGCCGATCGCTGCGCAGCCAAGCTGAGTTCTGAATTTTTTCCCCACCAATCAGAGTAATCGCCGCAAAAAGTACCAGTGCGACGATGAAGACGGAGATGGCGGGAAGCAAACCGGTTGACATTCCGACCCGCTCCGAGGCTATTGCCCCAATCAGTGCGACGGCGGCCATTCCGTAAATTCCGATGACTCGATCAAACAATAATGTAATGGCCACTAAACTCGCGTTGCCATGGCTTTTTGCAACTTTGTAGCCTCGGACCACGTCGGTTCCGATAACCCCGGGCAGGAATTGCCCGAAAAACATGCTGACAAAAATAATCTTACTAAGATCCCAAAGCGATATGTGCATGTCATGCGTAGCGAGCAGAATCTTCCACCTGACGGCGATCAGAATTCTTGCGACGAGAATCGTCGAGCCCCCGATTGCAATCCAGGTCCAATCAACGCCGAAAAAGATTTGCGCGAGTAATTCCAGGTCCAGTGCGCGAGCGAGGATCCAAAGTAGAACGGAAGTCACGGCTATTTTGAATACAGCTGCGCCCCAGCGCCCGGCAATGGCTGATGAAAACATCTTATGGGGCTATTCCGTGGAGTAGCAAAATCAGTGGCACGTTAACTGCTCAGGTCGGATGCTCCATGGCATCATACCGATGAACGCGGGTCAATCGATGACGCGACTGAGGTAAAAAAAGGAATTTTGATGCGGAATATTTCGGTCGATTAATTCGCATTGTTGAGTTTGGCGTTACCTGTCTCGATTCGCCCGTGGCAGAGAAATCGGACAGACAGTTCTGGGGCAAAGGCGCGCCGGGCATCACGCCATTCCCGATTTAACTTAATATGTTCAGTGAAATCTTAGACTTATGTCGACTAGGCCGATTAATTAGAGTAGACTTATTTTGTTAACAAAAATAATCGGGAGTTAATAAAAATGAATAAAATCAACATTTTATTGAGAGCCTCGCGGACCGTCTGGCTCGCATTGTGCTTCGTCGCCGCATCGGCCGTTCAGGCGACGCCGTTGCAGCCGGTACCGAGCCTGGATATTACGGGCGTCGGCCTCGAAGTGGCCTATGGTGGCACTGGCATGGAAGGCCGCTCGGGCGCAATTTCGGTCGATATCGGCGGTCCCGTATTCAGTGCCGTGCTGTATTGGGCTGGCCGTGACCGGCCTTGCCAGGAGGATGCCGGTGGCGTATGCATCGTTGGCGGTGCCGACGATGAAGTCCTGTTGGACGGCGTGCACGTTCAGGGCGATTTGATCGGACAGGAACCGACCGTGGTTTCCAATGGCCAGAGCAATTCGGTTGGGTATTCAGCCGATGTCACAGACATCGTTGCCGCCAAGGGGGCGGGGATGCATATGTTCACTGTGGATGACGGCGATATAGAAAATAATCTCCGGTTCAATGGCGCCGGATTACTGGTTGTCTATGTGAATCAGTCGAACCCGAACTTGAATAGAGTCATGGTGTTTGAGGGTCTCGATTTCGCCTATATTCGCGGAAATCCAGCAGCTGCAAAAGTCACGGAACCCGTCACCTTCAACTTTGACTCAGATACTGTTGATCGAGCGGGCAGTTTGACGGTTTTCGTGGGAGATGCAGAGGCTAGCAGGCCGGATCGAATCGATATCGATGGTAATTCGATCCTTAACGAATTTGATGCCGACGAAGGAGACAGATACGACGTCGATACCCACCCGTTCACCATTCCTGCTTCCGCGACGTCCAGCACAACGCAACTTTTTTCCGAAGCGAACGGGTTCCTCAGCGAGACTCCGGATTCCCTGCTTTGGGAGGTTGCCGCACTGGCGCTGACGGTTCCGGAGAACGACGAGGAAGCAGACGGCCGCATGACGGGTGGTTCAAATGTTGCAATCGACGGTGTGCGTGTCAGAGGCAAACGCGGTGGAATGACCATTCACTGTGATATAGAGTTGTCGAACAATATTCAGGTAACCTGGCCGGCGACGCCTCGAGGAACCAACACCTGGCATTTGGATAAGGAAATGCTCAGTTCAATTATGTGCATAGACAACCCCGATATTGTTCAGGCTCCGCCGGAGGCGCCGCTGGATACGTTTATCGCTGAAGGTATTGGCAAATTGAATCATCAGGCTGGCTCCGTAATCCGGTTTACGTTCATTGATGGCGGTGAGCCCGGTGTTAATGATTACGCCGATATTAAGATTTGGGCGGTCGGCGATGATCCTGATGCCGATACGCCGTTCTTTTCCGTCGCGGGTTTTCTGACCGGTGGCAATATCCAGGCGCATTATGATCAGCCTCACAAGAATAAATGATCAGCCTCACAAGAATAACTAGAAATTGGTTTTGATGATCAAAGGCTGACTTTTTCGTAGTCAATTGAACGGGGGCGGCACTGCGTGTCGCCCCTTTCCAATTTCTGATGCCGAATACGCTAGTCCACATCGCGCTCCAGGTACCGGCAGGATATTTCACTGGTCGACGGGCCAGCGTTCCGTGGGTTCTTTTGGGCTGCATCATCCCGGATCTGCCCTGGATCATTCGCCGGGTGGTTCAATTGCTTGCATTTGGTCAATATTCGTTCGAGGTCATCCAGTACGCGACCGTGCAGGCCTCACTATTATTCTGTTTGATAATTTCCGCCGGCGTAGCTTGTTTGGCACGTCGGTGGGCGTACGTAATGATAATTCTGGCGCTAAACTGCGTGATTCATTTGCTTATCGATGCCGTAGAGATAAAACCGGGAAACGGCGTTCATTTTTTTGCCCCATGGTCATGGAGCGCGTTCAATTTCGGCTGGCTTTGGCCCGAAAACGCAATCGTTACGGCACTTACCGGAGTCGGAATATGTGTCGCGCTGTGGGCGCTGGTGTCATTATCTCCAGATCGTAGTCTGTGGAATTATTCAGCGGTGTCACGGAAGATATTATTCTGTGGTGCTTTGCTTACCTATCTGATCGGCCCGATCGCACTAATTCAGGGGCCCTTTGACGCCAACATTCAATCTATAAAAACACTGCAGGAGAAAGATCAGCGGGTCGGGCGACAGGTAACGTTCGACCGGCGGCCGTATTTGATAGAGGACGACGCGGGCTATATCGTGACAGCGGCGGGTGAGAAGTTGCGACTCATCGGTCCGACTTTGCCTCGCGCGGGCCGCGCTTCCGTTACCGGAGTCTTTGTCTCTGGCAAAGAAATTGAAGTGCTCGAGATTCACAGCAGCCAGCGATTCCTGCGCGACATCGCTTCGCTGACCGGATTGCTAGTCGTGCTACTCGTGTGGTTGAAAATTCTATTGAAACGACGGTTTTTGTGAAAGACCGCTCAGAGCCGGGGCGCCGTCAATAGGCTGCGAGGGCTGGTTCTTTTCCACGCTACCAAGCAATGCCTTCGTACCGGGGAGAGTCACTTGTTTCGGCGCCAATCCGGACGAGATCGACGACGTATTGATTTGAGCTGCGGTTCGATACGATATCCGCGAATTCAGGCCCTCTATTTCCGACAATCAGCACTTCAGCGTGCTCCATTAATTGTTCCGCGGTGTCCACCATCAGGCCCGCGATGTGCGGGATGTGTTTGAGGATATATTCGCGATTCGCCCCAACCAATTTCGCGAGATTGACATTTTTATCGTAAAGTCGAAGTTCGTATCCCTTTCCGATAAGTCTTTCGGAAAGTTCGACAATTGGGCTTTCTCTCAAATCATCCGTCCCGGCCTTAAAGCTGAAACCCAGAATTCCCAGTCGCTTCTTATCCTGTCCAACGATAATCTCGAGTGCTCTCTCGATTTGAATTCGGTTGCTTTCCAGATATGGATTCCAGCACCGGTAACTCGAGGTCAAGCCGATTGGACTGGAAAGGTCAACGCGCGCAGGTCTTTCGGGCAGGCAGGACCGCCGAAGGCGAAACCCGGCTTCAGGTAACTCGGGGATATATTCAGCTTTCCTGTCCTGGCAGAAAATGTCCATGACCGAGTGGCTGTCCACATGCAGCCGCTTGCATATCGCCCCTATTTCGTTAGCAAATGACACCTTCAACGCATGCCAGGCATTATCAACATATTTCACCATTTCCGCCGTTTCGATATTCGTAATAATCAACGAGCCGGGGAGTCCGTCATACAATGCCTTTAGCGGTTTCGCACTTCTCTCGTCGATGGCACCGATGACTGTTTTGGGAGGGTTGTGATAATCGGAAACGGCGGTTCCCTCGCGAAGAAATTCCGGGTTGTTACACAGTCCAAAATCCTTTCCCGCATTCATTTTGGACGCCTTCTCAAGCGTGGGCACGACGACGTCACGCATCGTACCCGGAAGAATGGTGCTCCTTATGACGACCGTGTGATAGGGGTTTTTTTTGCCGGCCAGGGCGCTACCAATGTCCTTGCACACTGCCTCGACATAGCGCAAATCCAAACTGCCGTTCGATGCAGATGGTGTGCCGACGCAGACAAGTGAGAGATCAGATTCGATAATCGCCGACGTGGCGTCAACCGTGGCCCGGAGACAACCATCAGCTACGGTCTGCTGAATGAGTTCTCTGACATCTTTTTCAATGATCGGTGCTTCGCCCTGGTTGATCAATTCGACCTTAGTCAAATTCGGATCCACGCCAATCACGGAATGTCCTGCTTTGGCGAGGCACGCAGAAGACACTGCACCAACATATCCAAGTCCAAATACAGCTATTTTCATGCTTTTGATTCCAGTATGCCGGTATCGCCGTCTGATATGCGTGTATCCAGACGGGCGGCTAATTTATGTTATTGGAGCAGATGGTGGCCGGAGCACGCAAATGATGCATTCACCGCCCGGATGACGAATCGGTGAAGCATATCGCCGTTGAAGGCCCGGGCTACTGGTTTGCGTACGACTTGTCTGTGCGTCAGGCCTCAGAATCGGAAACGTCCGAAAGTGGTTGTCGCCTGTCTTCCGTGGCGGGCCGTGTTTCGGCAGATTTCAATGCGCCCGCCATGCTGATCGCTTTACCCCAAATTACAACCTCGATCGTCTGAAGGAATATCAATATATCAAGAAGGAGACGGGCATTCTTGACGTAGTAGAGATCGTAACTCAACTTGGCTCTTGCGTCCGACACCGATGCGCCATACGGGTAATTCAGTTGCGCCCATCCGGTCAGACCCGGCCGCATTGCATGTCTGTGCTGAAACAGGGGAATTTCGTTCTGGAGCAATTCGACGAACTCGGGTCGCTCGGGTCTCGGCCCGACAATGCTCATTTCGCCGCGGATAATGTTCAGCAGTTGTGGCAGTTCGTCGATACGAAACCTGCGAATCATCTTTCCGACCGGTGTAACACGATTATCATTTTTTAAAGACCAAATCGCACCGCTTTTCGCTTCGGCATTGACCCTCATGCTGCGAAATTTCAGAAGTTCAAACGGAACGCCCCGACGCCCGGTTCGTGTCTGTCGATACAGGATCGGCGCGGAGGGGCCTTCTGTCAGCCACATTGACACAGTGACTAACAAAAATATTGGCGAGGTCAAAACAAAGATAATGGAACTGACAACGATATCGAATATTCGTTTCGACCAGGTGAATACCAATTCTGTAAAACCAACATTTGCGTAAACGAGCCAGGCGGGTGTCAGAAGATCAAGGTCCATTTTTCCGGTTTCCCGTTCGAGAAAGCTTATGATGTCGGTAATCGGGATACCCTGGGCCTTTATCTTCAGGAGGACGTCAGTCGGAAGTGTTCCGCGCCGTTCGTCGAGCGCGACAACGACTTCATCGATCGGCAGATCTTCGTTAAATGCGGCTGAAGAAATGACCGGGTGCAAATGATGATGCTCAGCTAATTCTTTATCACTTTGATTTGAAACGATATATCCAATGATCTCGAACTGGCGCCGATCCGACCGCCGGCGGAGCCTTCCAATTTTCTGTGCCGCTGATCCGACTCCGAGCACGACAACCCTTTTCTTGACTGGATTGCGATCGATAATCGGCAGGACGCACAATCGACCGATGGATAATGCGATAAATGCGAAAACCATTGAAATTGCGAGTACCCGCGCCCGGCGGTAAGGTCCGGCACGAGGTAAAAAATCAAAATGCAGCCCATACCACCGATGAAAACCGCGAGTAGCACTCGCGCAAGGGATTCATATCGACTGGGTCTTTGACGCGCCCGGTATAGCCCGACGATTAACAGGCCGAAGAGGATACAAACGCCAAAGATCAGGGCCCTGGGCACTAGCGGACCGATGTAGGTCGTTGCCGCGTCGATAGACATATCGAACAGAACCAGTGCCGCCAGCCAAAATGAGGCGGTCACGATCACAATGTCGAGGCACAACAGAAACGTAGTCGGATTGAAAAAGCGCCTGACCAACGGATTAGCCCTTTGTTTTGATTTTTCTGGCCGTGGCCTCGCCTTAAGGACAGGCTTAGCCACGCGTCGGATTGTACCAGTAATCGTTCTAATTAACGTTAACCACGCTACAATAATTTGGATATTTTTTGAGGCTTTAGGACAGTGTATGCATCCAGATTCGAATATTATGTTAAAACGCTGAGGCTCAAGCTCAGCACCGGATTCAGCGGTATTGGATTATCGATTGGCGCCGTAAATTGGTCCGATCGCGATTTGGCAGACGGTGACGTGGAAATTGTTATGCCGTATCACGATCCCGTAGGATACGGGCTCGGTGGAAAAAAGAGGTGCAACTGACTGAAATGCCAAGTGATCTGAAACTGCGAAAAATGACTCGCGAAGATATTCCGGCCTGGAATGACTATGTCCGAATTGCGCCGAAAGGGACGGTTTTCCATCTCGCCGAGTGGAAGGCGGTTTTCGAGGGGTCGCTTGGGCATAAAACGCACTATCTGCTGGCGGAGTCCGGTGATGAAATTCGGGGCATCTTACCGATGGTGCATATTCGCGGCCGCCTGTTCAGTCATATTCTATCGTCACTGCCGTTTCTTGCGTACGGCGGAGTCCTGGCATCCGACAGTGATGCGGCCAGCCTGCTGCATGCCGAGGCACGGGTGATCGCAACGGACCTCGGCGTGGACTATCTGGAGTGTCGTAATCGCGATAAACAGCCGGGCGATTGGTTGAACAAATCCACATATGTCACTTTTCGTAAGCCGATTCCGAAATCAGTAGATGAGTGTATGACAGGCATTCCGAGAAAGCAGAGGGCGATGGTTCGGAAGGGTATCGGGCACGGCCTCGAGGCGCGGATCGAAGATCATCTGGATAATTTTTATTCGATTTTCTCGGAGAGCTATCGCAATCTCGGAACACCAGTATTGTCCCGCAACTATTTTGAAGCGATCAGGGCGGGTCTTGGCACCGATTGCGAGGTTTTGACCGTCTTTAAGGACAGTAAGGCGGTAGCAAGCGTAATGAGTTACTACTTCAAAGATGAGGTCATTCCGTATTACGGCGGAAGTCTATCGATGGCTCGGAATCTTATGGCCAACGATTTTATGTACTGGGAGCTAATGCGACGTGGCTGCGAGTCGGGGAAAGGAATTTTCGATTTTGGACGTAGCCGGGAAGGGACCGGTTCCTATCGGTTTAAAAAGCACTGGGGTTTCGTGCCTGAGCCGTTGCACTACCAGTATGTCATGGTAAATCGGTCCGAAATGCCTGACCTGAGTCCCGGAAATCCGAAATACCGGCTCGCAATCAAACTATGGAAGCGCTTGCCGATATCGCTGACCCGGATTCTGGGCCCCATCCTGGCTCGGTGCTTGCCCGGCTAAGCGACGGAGAATGCCACGGAGTGTGAATTATCAGTTTACTTCAAGATTCTGCGTGTCACTGGTCTCGAGTCCATCGTCCGATTCGTCCGCGACTGCAGCGCTCGAGCTGGCTTTGTCGAAACTTGATATTTCCGCCGACTCGCCTGAGTCGGGGTCATCTGAATGAAAATCGGTATCAGCGTGGAATGTGACATCCAGTTCACCAATGCTGATGACATCGCCGTCTCGCAGCAGAGCGCGGGAGCGACGCTTACCGTTTACAAAAATTCCGTTCGTGCTGTTCAGGTCTTCGATGACGTAAATACCTGCAATGCAATCAATTAACGCATGGCGCTGACTGATCTCTTTATCGATCAAGACGAGGTCATTGGACGCGCGCCTGCCGACAATGAAGGGTACTCCTTGAGTTTGCACTTCCTCAACAAATTGTCCCGAACGAGAAATCGTCAGCGTGATAGGCGTCTCGGTTTGAACTTTCTCACGATTCATTTTTCGTGAAGACTTTTCCTGGTCGCGATCTTCAAACCATTGCCAGCGAAGCTCGTGCACAACAGTGTCGATAGTCTCTAGCGTGACAGTCGATTCTTTCTCGACCATGCAGCACATGAGCGCCGTATCGCATAGCGTATTGATTAATCTAGGCACCCCGAAAGACAGGCGATGCACTTCCTTGATGACTTCCGGCTCGAAAACAGATTCTCCATCAGTACCCGCGACTTCCATCCGGTGCTCGATATAGGCAAAAGTTTCGCTCTCTGTCAGTGTTTCGAGGCGTTGCCGGAGTCGCGTCCGCTGTCGCAACTGAGCGAGATTCGGCGCGTCGATCAGGTCATCAAGGCCGCGCTGGCCGGTCAGGACGATTGACAGCAGTTTGCGGTCACCGCTATCGATACATGAAAGAAGGCGCAATTCTTCCAGGGCCGGCATGTTTAGATTCTGAGCTTCGTCGACGACGATGACGACGTGCTTACCTTGCTTGTGCTTCTTGAGAATGAATGTTCGCAAAGTGTCCAGTAATAGCACCTTTTTCTTGGTGTACATGGGCATGCCGAAAGCCGACAGCAATGCCTGCAGAAGCTCGATATGAGTCAGAGTGGTATGAGTGAGTTTTGCAGTGACATAATCGTTGCCGAGTTCGTCGAAAACAGAATTCAAAACCGTAGATTTGCCGATACCTATCTCACCGGTGATAATCACGAAGGTATCGCGATTAGCCAATGCAAATTTGATATTCGCTACCGCGCGCGAATGCTGTTCGGTCATGAACAGAAACCGAGGATCGGGCGACAGGTCAAAGGGCCGACAGCTCAGATTGAAATATTCCTCGTACATTTAATTATGGTTTTTCGGCGGCCTTTTCGCAGCGGGTGACCCAAGTATCTTCGTGGACTCAGTGTTCGGATTCTATTACAAATCAAGAGGTTTTTCGCGAGCGACCCCACAGAATATGTAATTACTGAGAGTTAGTTAGGTCAGTGGTGGAGAATCGACGTTCTCGGGGAAATGGGTCGAGAGATCATCAAGGGCGGCAGAAGGCTATGCCGACCGTCATGCCATGTGTATGATTTCCGACCAGCGTCTGGATCAATCGAGGGGCGATTAGCTCAGATGGGAGAGCGCTGCAGTCACATTGCAGAGGTCACTGGTTCGATCCCAGTATCGCCCACCATATTTTTCAACTACTTAACGACACTGTGCGGAATTTTTGCACAGAGTCTGTGCGGGAATTGTGCGGATTTCTACCCGAAACAACTCGTAGCACTGGCTCCTGCCTCATTTCCACAACCTTTTCCGTTTCGATTATCAGGCGTTTGATATCGGGCACAGAGTAGTGCCGATGCATACCCTCGCCTGAATGCCCAACGACGTCTTGACGGTCTTCCTTGGACACACCAGCGGCTCTCATGCGAGATGTGAAAGTGTGTCTCAGGTCATGCACGTTTACGTGGGGAAGTTTTGCTTTCCTTCTTGAGTTTTCCCAGGAGGAGTGATGTGCCCCCCAAGTCTTCAATGAAAAAACATTCTCCCGATGTCCCCCCCCGTCGCGACTCGATGTTTGACCACGCAATCGAGTTGCAGGGGATGAT
>PVMK01128425.1_pt1 | contig 24527 bp, 25 predicted proteins | sample 1853481 | NCBI WGS metagenome assembly PVMK01 (sample SAMN08533507, study PRJNA380276) | Marine sediment metagenome, whole genome shotgun sequencing project.
GTCCGGCCAACAACCATCAACATCTGGCTTGGCAGTGACCGGTTTGGCAGCCCGACCATGACGGTCGATAACGCTCTTGCGAGTGGCGACGGTGAGGAATGGGATACGTTGATCATCCCCGTCAATGTTCCGGCGGGCGAAACAATGATTCAGGTTCAGGCATTATCCGCAGGGGATGGCGGGTTACCGGCATCCTTCGCCTGGATAACCGCAGGCCTCCGGGTCCCGCCACCGCCACGCGGTGGTCAGGGCTGCACGCCAGGCTACTGGAAGCAGCCACATCATTTTGCCTCGTGGACCGCGCCGTATGAGCCCACTATGCTCTTCGGGGATGTTTTCGATGACGCGTTCCCAGGCAAGACGCTTCTCCAGGTGATCAGCCAGGGTGGCGGGACGCTCATTGCCCTCGGTCGACATACAGTGGCCGCGCTCCTCAATGGCGCTTCGGGTGGTGTTGATTACGATCTGACGGCGGCGCAGGTGATCGCTGAATTCAACAATGTGTTCCCCGGCACGAACAGGGAATACAACACGCTGAAGGGCTACTTAGAGGTCTTTAACGAGCAGGACTGTCCCCTCGGCAATGCAGACAATGTCGAAGCTGAGGCGTCCAGGGGCAACAAAAAGGCGTTATCCGATGTTGAGGCCAGTGCTGAGAAAACCGCTACAATCACATCAGTGAATCAAAAGGCTGCAAGTAGCTCAGCAAGCGGTGGCGGTTCTACCGGACCCGGCCTGCTTCTTCTGCTGTGCATCGCTGCCGGTCTCCGCGGTCGCATCCTCGGGAAGCGTCACTCCTGAGTGATCGCACAACACTCATATTGAGACGTAAATATGACACCGGATCCATCCACAAAGTGGGTGGGTCCGGTGTTTTTCGTTGCCGCTGGCAGAGGCCTGCTCCTGCATCTTCTTCACACCGCGCCAACCTGAGCCGCAATGGCTCCCACAGGGCGACCAAATCCCCGGACGCACCCCGAATTCTCTGATCTCCAACGTCAGGATGACTTAAACTTTGCATTGCCCGATCAATCATGCAGATCAATCGGACGACAATAAGGAGACAACCCCGATGGGAGCATTTGGTACCGACTCGCCAGCACAATGGCTTTCGCAACCTATAGCGATGGCGAGTGGTCCGGGATACGTCTCCAGCCGGTAGAGCCACTACAACTACACCCGGCCGCACACGTATTTCATTACGCCAGTACCTGCTTCGAGGGGCTCAAGGCCTATCGTCATGCTGACGGCAGCCTGCATATATTCCGTCTCGACCGGCATATCGCCCGTCTGCGCAAAAGCACCGAACTGCTGTGTCTGCCGGTACCCGGCCCCGAGGCACTCGAAGAGGCGATCCGGAACCTGGTAAGTGCCTGTGCGGACGATATTCCGCCCTACCCCGGCGCCTTGTATTTGCGTCCGGTGATCTGTGGCACGGAGCCAAACATCGGCGGTGCCGCCCACGCGGTTAACGAGGCGTTCTTCTTTGTGCTGGCATCACCGGTGGGTAGTTACTTCGCTGGCGGCGGTGAAAAAATGTTGCGGATATTCCTCGACGACCAGCACATGCGCTCAACACCTGACTTCGGAGCCGCCAAGAGCGGTGGTAACTATGCGGCGGCGCTGCGTCACATCGTCAAGGCCCGCGATGAATTCAATGCGGACCAGGTCCTGTTTTGCCCTGGTGGCGATGTGCAGGAGACCGGCGCGGCCAACTTCTTTCTGCTCGACGACGACAAAGTCGTGACTCGAACAATCGACGGCTCGATCCTGGACGGCATCACCAGGGACTCGTTGCTAACGCTCGCCAGATCCAACGGCTACACGGTCGAAGAAAGAAAGATTCTCGTGCCCGAGCTTCTCGAGTGGGTAAGGAGTGGTGAGGCAGCGCTCTCCGGTACGGCCGCCGTGCTGGCGGGTGTCGGCACCCTGATCTACCAGGGACAGGAGTACGCTGTCGGCGACGGTCAGCCGGGGCGAAACACGCGACGACTACGCGAAATGCTGAGCGCCATCCACAGCGGAGAGAGTACTGATGAATTGGGCTGGCTGGCCCCCGTTGAATAACCGCAGGTATGCCATGGCGGCGTTCTGGAGCCTCTGACACTGAGACCGGCACTGGTCCCGAATGATTGATGCTTCGCTATTTCGGCAAGCCAGCGCAACCCCGTCTACATTAGAAGACCATCACAACGAAAAGCGTGGCTCCTTCAAGGGGCAACAACACGCATCGGGGAGGCTGTAGTAATGGAAGACCAATGGGACTATGACGCCATCGAGTGGCCGAAGAAGACACGCGAGCTTTATCATAATCACTTCGATTCCAAGATCTGGAACGACTTCGCGTTCCGCGACGACGATATCGTTATCGCGACCTATGCCAAGGCGGGGACGACGTGGGTCCAACAAATCCTGGCCCAGTTGATCTTTAACGGCGAGACCGGTCTTCCGGTCGCCGACATGTCACCCTGGATCGATTTTTGTCTACCACCACGTGAGATCAAGTTGCCTGAGGTGGAGGCCCAGACTCATCGACGTTTTATCAAGACGCATCTTCCGCTCGACGCACTCGTCTATTCGCCCAAGGCAAAATATCTCTATATCGCGCGTGACGGGCGCGATGTGGTTTGGAGTATCTATAACCACCACAGCTCCCACACCGACGAGTTTTATGAAGCACTCAATGCACAGGGCGGCCCCGGTGTCGAACCGCTTAGCCCGCCGGACAAGGAAATCCACGAGTATTTCCTGCACTGGCTGGCAAATGACGGCTATCCATACTGGTCGTTCTGGGAAAACATCTCCACCTGGTGGGAAATCCGCAACCTGCCCAACATGATGCTTTTGCACTTCGCGGAGTTGAAAGAAGATCTGCCGGGTCAGATTCGACAGATCGCCGCCTTTCTCGACATCCCGATCGATGAAGACAAGTTCGAGGACATCCTATGGCATTGCAGCTTCGACTATATGAAAGCGCACCCAGAGCAAGTCGTACCCATGGGAGGGGCCCCCTGGCAGGGTGGAGCAAAGACGTTCATCCACAAGGGCACCAACGGTCGCTGGCGTGACATTCTGAGTGGCGAGGACAGTGCCATGTACGAAACCATGGCGCTGGAAAAACTCGGCCCTGAATGTGCCCACTGGCTGGTAACCGGGGAACTACCCACTTGACCACACGAGATCAATAGTTCCCTCAGTGGGATGGGCGGATAACGATCGTTTGGCTGTCGAACGCAAAATGCACTACTGTCCCCGAAATCGATTTTACCAACAGAAAGGAATGGCGATGAAAAACCCTATCAAGGCATTGCGAATAGCTGCAATGGCACTGGCGGCGGCAGGCGTCCTGGCTATCGGCAGCACCCATGCAGCCGATAGCGCAGACGGCGAAGGCGCCCAAAAAGCCGTCCTCGTGACGGGTGCAAGCACAGGGCTTGGCAGAAGAATCGCTGAGACGCTGGCCAGCAACGGTTATTTCGTTTACGCGGGTGCAAGAAAGCAGAAGGATCTTGATGAGCTCGACAAGATCGACAATATGCAGTCGATCCGGCTGGATGTGACGATACAGGCCGAGATCGATGCGGCGGTCGAAATGATTCGCAAGGAAGGCAGGGGGCTCTATGGTCTCGTAAACAACGCGGGCGTCCTGATCCTTGGACCGTTAATCGAAGTAGATGAAGATGACATGGACTTCCTGTTCGACGTCAACATCTATGGTCCGTACAGGGTGACGAAGGCATTCGCTCCTTTGATTGTCGAATCGGCCGGTCGCATTACGACGATTGGATCAATCTCCGGCATCCTGTCAGGACCTTTGGCAGGCCCGTACAGCATGAGCAAGCATGCGATCGAAGCTTATACCGATTCGCTATCTCGTGAGATGGAGCGGGTCAACGTCAAAGTCAGCGTAATCGAGCCCGGCAACTACGAATCGGAAATTGGCGCCACGCTGAGGAAAAATCTTAAGGAAAGAGACGAGAGTTTCGAAGGTTCCCTGTTTGAAAAAGAACTCACAGGCTGGCTGGCTCGGGAGCCATCCGAGGACAAGGACCCACAAGAGGTCGCCGACGCCGTTATGCATGCCCTGTTCGATCCGGCTCCCAAGTTGCGCTACATGGTCGTGCCCAACGAGGAACAGGCGCAGATCACCATCCGGAAAGCCATGCAGGAAATGGTGCAACTCAACGAAGGGCAACCGTACGCCTATGACCGCGATGCGCTGATCGCGATGCTCGATGAACTGCTCGCCGAGTCCAGGGGCAAGACAACAGTCGAGGAATAGAAATCGCCCGATGAGAAAAATTCACGGCGGTCGTTTTTGTGCCAGGATCGACGGGCCGTTCGTCGTCTTTGCGATCGGCATGCGGATCAATCGTTTTTTGGCCATCCATCGCTGGCCAAAACCGGCCTGGAACACCTACAGGATGGTGGGTCATCTCGCTCACGACCCACCCAATGGATACCTCGGCGGTGAGTTGTTTTTCTATTGGCGCGGCGTCGGCATGCTGCAGTACTGGAAGGACTTCGACGCCCTCGAGACATTCGCCCGGGAACAGGAGCGCCCTCACCTCGAGGCCTGGCGACATCTGGTCCGCCAGACTGCCGACAACTCGGCGTTCGGATACTGGCATGAAACGTACAAAGTGGCGCACGATGAATACGAATGTATCTACGGCAGCATGCCGAGATTCGGTCTGGCGCGCGCCTCGAAACATATCGCAATAGCTACCAGGAGCGAAACGGCGCGCAGCAGGCTGGACGCCTGAATCCAGGCAGTTCCCACATCGCCTTAAGTCGACCCGATCGAAGCAACACATCTGCGGTGTCGCGCATCAACCCGTGCCGGTGTCGTGCATCTGAATGCAGTGATTGCACTATCATTTGACATGCAACCTTTTGGTTGCATATAATAATGCTCGATGGAGAACATCTTCAAGGCATTGGCCCATCGCAGCCGCCGGGCGTTACTCGACAGCCTGTTCGAGCGTGATGGTCAGACCCTGGGGGAACTATGTCACGGTGCGGGCTTTACCCGGCAGGCGGTTTCGAAACATCTTCGGATACTGACGGACAGCGGCCTGATCGTGACGCACTGGGAAGGACGCGAGAAGTTGCATTACCTGAACCCGGCGCCCATCCATGAGGTCAGCGAGCGCTGGATCAGAAAATATGCCCGACGCCAACTCACCGCCATAACGGCCCTGAAAAAGGTGTTGGAGGAGACCAACGATGAGTAAACCTGAATACATCTACGAGACATATATCCGTGCCACACCTGAGAAAGTCTGGGAGGCGCTCACGAGCGCGGCGTTCACAAGCCAGTACTTTCACGGCGCCGGTGTTCGGTCCGACTGGCAGATCGGGTCGCCGGTCGTGTTCGAGGGTGATGATGGCAACCCGCTGGTCGATGGCGAGATTCTCGTTGCAAACCGACCGACACGGTTGTCCTTCTCGTGGCGCTCTCTCTATGACGAGGAGCTGGCAACCGAAAGCCCCTCACGTGTGACCTTCGATATCGAAGCGATGCAGGGCGTATGTCGTCTGCGCATCACCCATGACAACTTCGAGACCGGCAGCAAGACATACGAGCATGTGAGCCAGGGCTGGAGCTCTATCATCTGCAGCCTGAAGTCGCTGCTGGAAACAGGCCAGGCGCTGCCCATCGCCGGCAACGAGGCGCCCGAGGCGCAGCAAGGAGCCGCATGATGAACATGCGACTCGGCCTGATCATTTTACTCTTGGGATTACCAACAATGAACAGCCACGCATCCGATCGCCAGATCGAAAAAAGCATCGTTGTGGACGCACCTGCCGAACAGGTCTGGGAAGCCTGGACAACAGAGGAAGGCCTGCAGTCTTTCTTCGCTCGACGGGCTATCGTTGATTTGCACACAGACGGTCGCTACGAACTGCTGTTTTTCCCCGACAATCCCCCTGGGCAACGCGGCGAGGAAGGCGCAAAACTACTGGCCATCGAGCCAGGCGAACGTCTCGCCTTCACATGGAGCGCTCCGCCAAAATGGCCGAGGATCCGGGAGATGCGTACCGTCGTCGATCTCACTTTTGCAACGAACGACGATGGCACGACCACCGTGCGTCTGCGCCATTCTGTCTGGGGTCAGGGATCCGACTGGGACGAGGTTTTCGCCTATTTTGACGGCGCATGGGATGTCGTCCTGAAGCGCCTCGGTTATCGCTTCGATCAGGGTCCGGTGGACTGGGACAACCTCGCCGAGGAGTATCGCTTCGGGGGCTAGTCTATCCGGAGCCGCCCGGATCGGGGCCGGGCGGCTCGCAGTTGATCGATCATCTACGCTATTGATCTGCCGGTTTGTAAATCAGGGCAACAGCAATGCCCATGACGATAAATATCACCATTCCCGATATGAACCACTTGAGTATCAGGTGATACGGCAGGGGATAGATGACATACGAGTCGTAGGCCTGGATGACCATCATGAACAGCCCCATGATCAGCCCGTAACGGACACCCTCGCCGATGCCACGACCCTCATAGCCGCGCGTAAAGACATAACAGAATACCCATACAACGACAGCGCTCGTTACAAAAAATATCCACGCCATCGAATCCATCTGCTCCTTGGGTCGGAACACCTCGGCGAGATCCTGATAGACCGGATCCAGCCAGATACCGTGTACAACAAAACCAAACACATGGTAGACAACATAGGCTGCGACGAAAGCCAGCCAGAATCTTTTTGTATTCATTTTCCTACCCCTGTGGCCTGTGGTGTGCAGCACGGTAATGCGAGAACAAGGTGGCGATCAAGCTGCACTGCAACCGAACCGACCGCATCCAAATGCGCTGACAAGACATGCACGAGACTGGATCAGAGCGGGCGTCAGTGGGCTACCGGGGTCTCGCCGCAATCTTCGATCGATCCAGGTCTTTGATGGACCTGCACCCCATCAGCATCATGTCCCGTTCGATCTCATCATGGAGTTTGCTCATCGCACGCTCGACACCCGCCTCCCCTGCCCCGGCCAGTGCATAAAGGTACATTCTCCCACCGGAGCACGCCGTCGCACCCATCGCCAGCGCCTTGAGCACATGGGTACCCCTGCGTATGCCGCCATCCAGGATGATCTCTATCTCACCGCCAACCGCATCGACAATCGCCTGCAACTGATCGAACGGTGCTCTTGATCCATCGAGCTGCCGTCCGCCGTGGTTCGAGATCATGATCGCGGTCGCCCCGATGTCAACAGCCCTTCTTGCATCCGCCACGGACATGATGCCTTTGATCGCGAACGGGCCGCCCCACTCCCTCCTCGTCGCCTCGGCATCGGCCCAGGTAATACAAGGATCGATCTGGTCGTTCAGGTAATCCATCACCGACGAGGCGATGTCGGTGCCCTGCTTGATGTACTTCGCAACATTGGCGATTTCGAATTTCTCCCTGAACAAATAATTGAGCGTCCATTCGGGGTGCATGGCGAAGCTCAACAGGCTCCTCGGAGTCAGTTGCGGCGGCGTGGTCATCCCCGTGTGGTAGTCGCGCTCGCGATTGCCGGACACGATGGTGTCAACGGTCAGCGCCAGCGCGTCGAACCCGGCTGCCTTGCATCGATCCATCAGGTCCCTGGTCAGCCCCTTGTCCTTGTGGATATAGAGCTGGAACAACTTGGGCCCTTTGGTCAGCTCGCCCATCTCCTCGATGCTTCGGGTACCGATGGTCGAAATGCCGTACATCATGCCCATCCGGTCCGCGACCCTGGCAATGGCTCGCTCCCCGTCATGGTGAAACAGGCGCTGCATCGCTGTCGGTGACATGAGAAGCGGAAGGCTCAGCTTCTGGCCCAGAACGGTTGCCGACAGGTCGAGCGCATCGACGCCCGTCAGAACATCGGGTACCAGGTCATATGTCTCGAAGGCTTCGGTATTGCGTCGAAGCGTCACTTCATCATCCGCGCCACCATCGATGTAATGAAAGATCGGCGACGGTAGCCGCCGTTTTGCCAGCTTCCTGAAGTCATCCGTATTGTGACAATTCTTTAGGCGCATTCGATAAAAAGGGAACGATGCCAATCCATGCGAGAGTGGCGTCCACACGCAGACCCCACGCGAGACTAAAGTATAGCGGCGCGACCGGGCGAATCAGTACCTGGAGTCTGATGACGGGTGGCACACCCCGTTGTTGTCCAAACAGACAAGCGATGACAGGGCGAATGTGCCTTATCGATATTCTCTTGAGAGGGATCGAAATCCCGCCATGGGGCCTGTCATTCGGCCAATCGACGCTCGAAGAAATTCTCGGCCAGCATCCAGGCGACGCTTGTCGCCACAGGGTCATAGGTCTTGCCCTGGTTGAAAAGCGGTTGGGCAAAGGCATGAACAGCCCCCGGGTAGATATAGATCTCTGCCGCCGCGCCCGCTTCATCCGCTGCTTTTGAGAAGGTCGCTGCCGCATCTGCCGCGTTGCCATCGCGTGACCCGTAAACTGCCAGCACGGGTCCGCCAATGTCCTTTAGCAGTTGCGGGTCGTCAACCGTGCCGCCATAGAAAATCACGGTGGCCCTGACCTCATCGCTGTTACGGATACTGGCCCTCATCGCAAACATGCCACCCATGCTGAACCCCATCATCGCGAATCGGCGACCGGATCGCCGCGCGGCGGCGATTGCTGCATCGATCTTTATCTCGGCACGTTCCTGATTCACCGCACCCATGAGCGCTCCGGCTTCTTTATGGGTGGTGGCGCTGTGCCCGTCGTACAAATCTACCCCGATCGCCCGATATCCGAGGCTGCCGAGACGAGCGACCGCCTCTTCAAAAAATGGACTAACGCCAAACCAGTCGTGAACCAACACTATCGCGGCGTCGGCATCCTCGGGTCCCGACACATATACGGTGACCGTGTCGTCCAGCGAGGTTTTCAGTTGTTGGGTCGAAACCTCCGCCTGAGTCAACACCGGCAAGCAAAGAAGCAATGTTAGCAGGCATGCCCCGCGGCTAGTGTCAGACATCATAATTGTTACTCCACACAACAGACCTGGCCCTGTATGGGTTCAGGATCAAATGATGTCTTATGTAGGTCGAGCGAAAGCAAAAAGGTTCAATTGGCCCGTCGGGTCGATGCTCCACCGGGCTGTGGCGACACCAGCACGCCGGCCACCACGTATCGTCTGTGACTTTCGCGCGCCATGTGCGTCGCGAGAGCGGGATCGTCGGACCAACACAGAGGTCCGATCCTGTTTCGCGGACCTGCACGGGACGTTTTCTTGCTGCCATCGCCGCGCTGCATTGCCAGGCCGGCAAACAGCAGCAGGATCAACATGTCCAGCGACACCGCGCCGCCACCACCGCTTGAGATGACGACCGGCGGCGTCACCCGGCGGTCGAAAGAAATATCCTCCAGCGGCAGAAAACTCAAGGCGGAGCTGTTCGCCGGCCCGTACTCCGCGACCAGATCGCCATAGACACCCTCGTAAACCTCGATCATCACGTCGTAGTCATCGGGAGGGAATCCAGCCACCAGTTCGGTTTCCACCTCGTATTCGTCGCCGGACGACGTGCCATAGATACTAAATTCCTCACTGTGGAAGATCAGATTCCAGAAACCATCGGAACCGCGCAGGAACAGACGCACGTAGACGTCGGCCTCGAATAAAATGGTATCGATATCGAAGCTGACACGCAGGTAGGTAAAGTGACCATCGCCGTCGAAATCGTCGAACAGACGCGTACGCGCCTCATACACCCAGAAGGAACAACACAAGGACGCGTGTTGCTGCACCGTGTTCAGCGATGCGCGCTTTGTCGACATCTGGTCGCCGCTCGCCGAGAGATCCTTTAGTGTCGCCGGATCACGCTTTTCGCTCTCGACCTGTTCTCCCTTGTATCCCGTGTATCCCGCGACCGAACGCGCGAGCATTTCCTCGTCGGCGGCGAGTGGGGCAGAACAAACCAAAGCGCCTAGCGCGACCACCATGGACATCCGAAATCGAAATATAAATGATGCAATCATGTCAGTTCCTCTCACGGCTCTTGCGCGTGTGGGACTATTGGAACAAACGATTGCTGAACGGAACCTGAATCGGGGTTTCTATTGATGGCCTGTGAGCGATCCTGCACTCGCGCAGGCGGTGTGTCACCGGTCGGTGGCGCAATCACAGACCGACCGGTGCAAGTCAGATCGTGGGTCTGGTCCCCGTCTGCGCCTGCCCGTTTCTCTTCAATGCGGACAGCAGGATGAACGGCGCGACAGCCGCGACAACGTGCTTGATCGAGTGACCGCTGATAAAACCACCGATCTCATATACGGGAACATCAGCTGCCTCGAAGAGCTTCGACACCGCGTAGGCGGCGATCATCCACCACACCGTCTTGTTGGCCATCCGTCCGGACTTGAACACGATCAGGATCAGGGGGATCAGCAACATCGGCAGAAACTGCACGAGTGCATACGGACGCAGATCGCCGTGTCCGGCGCCTTCGGTCATGGCCCAGTAAACGACAGAACCAGCCCCTACCAGCAGCAGGGGGATCAGAGACCGTCTGCCATAGTCCACGTTGATATATTCGCCGACGATCAAAGCGAAGAAGCCCATAAAAGAAATCGTCATGGGGAGCCGGTCCCAAACGAGTGTCCCGTTGCCGGGGGCCAGGTGGTAGTAGGCGGACCCGAAACCCGTCAGAAAGACTCCGAGGAAAAACACCTGGTAACACGGACTCAGCGCTGGCGTTATCGTGTCCGGTGTGTTTGTTCTCAGGTATGCCATCCCCATGGCGCCGGCGAACAGGAATGGAATATTCGAAGCCACGTTCCAGAAGTTCGGAACCGCCAACAATGTACGGTCATCCACGAACAGGTGGTAGGAGGGATCCTGCGACACCGGATCGAAGAAAAAGGCAGCAACGATTGCAGCAACCGTTATACCCAGAATGATCTTAATGTTTCGTTGCTCGTCCCCCATACCCTGATTAGGAACCATGGTTCCTGTTTTCGCAAGTGATATCGATGGCTGTCCGGACTACCGGCTTTGCGATTCCTGGTGCGCGGAAGCCTCAGCGATATCCCGCCGCCTGTAAGAGAAACAGTCGCGCGTAATGCCCATCAAGTGCCATCAGATTTTCGTGGCTGCCGCGTTCGACGATGCGGCCGTTCTGGATGACCACGATCTGGTCGGCCATGCGTACGGTCGAGAAACGGTGTGAGATCAGGATCGCGATGCGGGTCCGCGTCAGCTTGCGAAAGTGCTCGAACACTTTAGCCTCAGCGGCAGCGTCCATCGCAGCGGTCGGTTCGTCGAGCACAAGGATATCCGCCTTCGATCGCATGAAAGCCCGGGACAAGGCAATCTTTTGCCACTGCCCACCCGAGAGCTCCTGACCGTCTTTGAACCACCGGCCGAGTTGGGTTTCAAAACCAGACGGCAGTTCCTCAATGATGGCGGTCGCCATGCCCATGTCGGCGGCCTCCCGCCAGCGTGACTCGTCCTCGAAGTGGTGTACATCACCCGCACCGATGTTCTCGCCAACCAGCAGCTGATAGCGGGCGAAGTCCTGAAAGATCACGCCGATGCGTTCGCGCAACGCCTGCTCCTGCCAATCGCCCAGATCGAGGCCGTCGAGAAGAATTCGACCCCGCCCGGGCGCATAGAGTCGGGTCAACAACTTGATGAGCGTCGTCTTGCCCGAACCGTTCTCGCCCACCAGGGCCAGCGACTCACCGGGCCTGATATGCAGATTGATATCCTCAAGCGCCGGTCTCGATGCGCCCGGGTAGGTAAAGGTGACGCCCTCGAATCGAACGCCGTCCTCGGGCATCGGACCGGACGTTTTTGCGTTGCTGCGTTTTGTAACCGGCGTCTCGAGATACTCATAGAGAGTTGAGAGATAAAGATTGTCCTCATACATGCCACCGACGGCGGACAGGATGGCGGACACCGCCGACTGGCCCTGGCGGAACAGCATGAGATACATCGTCATCTGACCGATCGTGATGCGACCCGCCACGGCCACAGCGGCAATCCATGCATAGGCGCCGTAGAGCGCCAGGGTGCCGATGAGCCCAAGCCCAAAGCCCCAGCTGTCGCGGCGGATCGTCAGTGCACGGTCGTCGCGGTACAAACGACGAAAGATCGCGCGGTAGCGATCCAGCAGCAAAGGTCCGAGGCCAAACAGCTTGACCTCCTTGGCGTGGTCCTCGCGCGCCAGCACGGTTTCGAGGTACATCTGCATGCGTGTCTCGGGAGAACGCCAACGGAACAATCGAAAAGCGTCACCGGAGAATTTTGCTTCCGCAAAGAATGACGGCAGGCCTGCCAACATCAGCACCGCCACAGCCCAGGGCGAGAACTGGACGAGTATCACGCCATAGCTCAACAGGGAAACAGCGTTCTGCCCCAGGCCAAAACTACGCATGACGAGGGAAAGCGGCCTGCTCGAGGCCTCACGTCGCGCTCGCGTGAGCTTGTCATAGAATTCCGAGTCCTCGAACTGCGCCAACTCCAGTGTCAGCGCCTTCTCGAGGATCATCACGTTGACGCGTTGTCCAAGCTGCGCCCTGAGCAGGGACTGACACAATGAGATGCCGCGTTGTGCGCCCGCCAGCGCCGCGACTATCAGCCCTTCGATACCGACCAGAAAAAACACCCGCGACAGCGAAGCATCCGCGCCGCCCTGTACCGCCCTTGCCTCGCCGACTACCGCGTCAATGATCAACGCACCGACCCAGGCCATGGCGGCAGGAAGCACACCGGCGAGGATAGTGAGGATCGCCAGTGCGATAGTCAGCCCGCGACTGGTCGTCCACACGAGATCCATCGCCTTGCGGCTGTATTGGAAGACACCGAGAAAGGTTCGAATACCTATCTCGGTGGGCTCTTTCGGGCGTGAGTGGAAAACCATTCCTGTATCCGTGGCGCGCTGTCAGGGCAGCTATGGAATCAGGATTCGCGTCGTGACGCCAGAAAAACCCGCTGCCCGATCAACTATCCCGGGTTTGAGTGTCCGGGCGCATCACGGGCTTTCAGTTGCCAGACAATGGCTCCTGCAACTTGTCGACGACCGGGCACCCGTCCTCTGAGGCAGACTGCTTATCGCAGCGATTGACCAGCTCTCCAAGGAATTTTTCCATCCGTTGCAGATCGAGCCGGCGTTGGCGGATCTCTTCGAGATGCTTGCCTGCGACCTCTCTGACCTGACCGCAAGGATGCCCGCGGGCCATAAGATTCAGCAATTGTCTTACCTCCCCTGGACTGAAACCCAGCTTGCGTGCGCGCAGGATAAAAGTCAGGGCTCGCTCGTGGTGTTCTTCGTACAACCTGTTGCCGCCCACAGACCTGGCCGGTGTGGGCAACATGCCTTGTTTTTCGTAATAACGGATGGTTTCGGGGCAAGCGCCCGTTCGTTTTGAGAGCTGTCCAATGCCAAGCATGAGCTGTGATCCTCGTGTTTCGCTTGTTTGATTTCTAAGGCCTTGAATCTGTAGTTACTACAGGTTGTAGACTCCCGGACATTAATACAGTTCCACGGAGACACGATGATGACGACGGACGCTGACAAGCCGCTATTCAGATTCGATGCGCCCGGCACTCTCGGGAAACCGGGGCCGATCGGTCGTATCGTCCGTCTACTGATGGGCGGCTTCCTCCTTTGGAATTTCTACCTGTTCCTGACCCTTGTCGGTCCTGAACATCTGGATAACGTCACCGTACTCATCTGGTTCGCGGCGACTGTCTGGCTGACGCCATATGTCGTCAATATCGGTTGGGGCGTCCGTTGGGGGATGTGGCCGCGGATCGCTTTGATCGGTCTGTGGACAGTGGCCGGGCTCGTTGGCTGGGCGGTTCAGGGAGAGTTTGTAAAGTCTGCAATGTGGATCGTGCTCGAGTGGCCGTCGCTTTATGTGATGGGCCACCTCGGCCTGTCATTCGTGCTGTCCAGCATCATCGCAACGCCGGGTTGCGAGATTCGGGCGATCCCGCATCTGGTGGGTCTGGTCACCGGTCGGGCGCGCGCGGAACACTATTGCCCGGGCTTTATCGACACCGTGGATCGCTGGGAGCATTCGCTGCAATCGAAGTTGAAAGGAGCCGACACGAAGTGACCCGTCTGATTCAGTTCCTGAGTTTCGATGGCTGCCCTCTTGCGGACAAAACACTGAATCGTCTCCACGATGCGATTGAACAAGCCGGGCTGGCCGGTCAATGCCGCGTCGAACACATAGATATCTTGTCGCCCGAGACCCCCGAGACACTCCGATGCTGGGGATCCCCAACGATACTTATGGACGGCAAGGAATTGATGGGTCTGCCGCCCGGCGACGCCGCCGGTTGTCGCATCTATCCGGGTCCGGGCGGTTTGCCGACCAGGTTGCAGATCGCCAATTTTCTGTTCACCGGCAAGAGCGATAATGATGGATGACAGCGAACGTACCGGGGTCGCGGTGACCACTGGCGGCGCCATTGGGCTAAGCGCCGTCGCGTCATTCATAGGACTGTGTTGCATCGGCCCGTGGGCGGTGGCGCTTCTCGGCGTGCCCGGAGCCGTCGCGATGGCACGCTGGCAACCTGCACGACCCTATATCCTGGCGGTCGCCATGGGGCTGTTAGCCTGGGCATTCTGGCGTGTCTACAGACCCCGGCCGGTGTGCGAAGACGGTACTTGTCCTACTAAACCATCCAACTGGCTGAAGACTTCCCTGTGGATCTCACTGGCCCTCGTGCTTGCGGCCTTTTTTGCTGATGAGTTGCAGTGGTTGCTGATCGACCCTACGCCTGAGGCGCTCCGAAAATGAATCTTAAGATGCCATTGATTGCAATGACTTTGCTGCCGCTCATCGCCGCTTGCGACCAGGGGCCTGTCGAATCACCGCCCGACGCTGATCCCGACCAGCTCGGGGCATCCTCCTATGTCGTGATAGATGAAAACCTGTCCCGGCTCAGGGATGACTTCAACGCCCACACTGGTCAGGTTCGTCTGCTGTTTATCGTCGGACCGACCTGCGGAATCTGCCTGCGGGGTATGGCGGATCTGAGCGACGAATTCATTGCCGCCAGCCAGAATGACGACCGTTTGTATACCTTTGTCGTACACGTGCCGACCCTGGGTGCCGAGGAAAAACATGTCGCGGATACGATGCCGCTGCTCGACGGACCGCGGGTCAGCCACTACTGGGAAGACTCGGGCATCATCGGGCGCCACTACGAGGAAGTGCTCGATATCGGCATCTATGCCTGGGACGTCTGGTTTGTATACGGTCCCGAGGCGCGCTGGGAAGGGACGTTGCCGCCACCACCGGATTTCTGGCAACACCAGCTAGGGCCTCTGCCAGAGGAGCGCAGGCTGAATGCGGAAACCTTTGCGGCGGCTGCCCGTGAACAACTGGACACGGTGGGACGGGTTGCCGCGATCGCAGCGACCGGACAAGGATCATCGAGCCCCGCGGATGGCGCCGTCATCTCGAGCGTTGCCCAACCCAGGGGGGTCGCGCTGGAACAGCATATCCGTGGTCGCGGCAGTTATCTCAATCTGAAAACCATCAGCGCCATACGGATGGACGGCTTGCTTGAAGCGGGTGGAGATGTCTTCCCGCTCACCATCGAGACCGAGAGACCGGATCGGATCCGTCGTACGCTGACGACGCACGATGGTCCGTCCATCGCGACCGGTGCCGCTGGAGCCGCATCGTTTGCCGATGCGCTGCCGCGTGGGCTGGGGCACGATGTCGAGTCACAGTTATTGTCCCTGTTCGATTTCGACGGTTCGCTCGTCGACTGGAAGGACAAGGGGCACCAGGTATCCATGCAGGGGATGGTCAAACAAAGTGATGTGCTGGGCTGGCGTCTCGTTTTGGAGAGCAGGCACGGTGGACAACGCGAGTATCTGATCGACAGCCATACAGGCGATATCGTGCGCGCGACGTGGACCGATGCGGGTGACGAGATGGCGCTCGTCGTGTTGCCCGGAGATTACCGCGAGGTAAGCGGTTTCCGTCTGCCCTTCCGAGTTGAATACCGCGACGGCGATGGAAACGTATTGGGCGTGGAGAGTTACGATGAGGTTACCATCAACACAGAGCCTTTCGAGGTCGATGACAAGACCGTGACACACTGATCCGTTACCCGACATAATTCCGGCCGAACAGGAAATGGACACGGTCGTTCTGAGCGATGCGATCGTCCAACCCAATCTGCCAAACCCCCTCTTGCTGGGTTCTATAATCCAACTGTCTCCGATTCGGCAAAACGCACAATGGGCACGCACCTTGAAATCTGGATAGTGTTCTTCGCCCTGGCGGGTCTGGTGGGATTCTTTGCCGACCGCACGAGCATCTGCACGGTCAAGGCGGTCGAGGAAATGCTCACCACGCGACGCGCATTCATGCTTGCAGGCTTTGCCAAGACCGTGCTGTGGGTGACCGGAACTACTGTTTGGCTCGTGTGGTGGCTCGGCGTGGCATCGCCTGCCCCACTCGCTTTCGATATCATCTGGTCCGGCGTTCTTGGCGGCGTGCTGTTTGGGATCGGCGCGGTGCTCAACGGCGGTTGTGCCTTCGCCACACTGACCCGTTTCGGCAATGGCAATCTCGGCATGATCGTCACACTGTCCGGGTTCGCAGCCGGCGTCATAACCTACGAGTGGGCCAATATCGCCACCGCGAGCATCGGGACTGTTCGTGCTGCACCGTGGATCGAACTGAGTGTTGGTTCCGCGACGGCGCTGGGAATCAGTCTGACCCTTTGGATGATCTGGGAAACTGTACGGCTGTTGCGAACGGCACCCACCATGCGATGGTGGACACTTTTGCCATCTCCTCGCTATCGATTGTCTACCGCCGCGGCTGTTATTGGAGTGAGCAACGGAATTTTGTACGCCTGTCTGGGCACGTGGTCATACACCCACACACTGCGTCGGAGTGTTGGCGAGCTTGTCGCCCCGGTCGAAGCAGGCACCGGGCAAGTATCCGGGTTCATGTTGTGGTGGTTGTTTCTTGCGTTGCTTGTGGGCGTGCTTGTTTCATCTGTTCTCGGTCGGCGCTTCGCCCTTGCCTGGAAACCCCAAAAAGGATGGTCCGGGTATTTCGGCGGCGGCACCCTGATGGGGTTCGGGGCGGCGGCTGTGCCCGGTGGTAATGACGTCTTGTTACTAAACGCAATTCCTGGACTATCCCCGCACGCCCTTCCTGCCTATATCGCCATGCTTGCCGGGATTTGGCTGGCGCTCATCGTCGTGAAGTGGCGCGGTGGCCGATGGCTGGTGGTCGATTGTAGCGGCGACCAGTGTCAGGAATCTCGACCGGACATCTCACGGTGAGCCGGTTTGCAGACTAATATCTGTCGGTAGGGTCGGCATTCGGCCGAAGAGAATACAACGGCTTGCCATGCCGATAGTCAGGAGGAGCGCTCGACTATGTCTACAGTCTATGACGCAATAATCATCGGTACCGGGCAATCCGGTCCCGCACTGGCCGGGCGTTTGAACAAGGAGGGACTCAAGACAGCCATCATCGAGCGCCATCTTGTCGGGGGAACCTGCGTCAATGTCGGCTGTATTCCGACAAAGACTTTAGTCGCCAGCGCGCGGGCCGCCTGGATGGCCCGCGAGGCGCATCGATTCGGAGTATCGATAGCCGGTGATATATCGGTCGATATGGCACGGGTAAAAGCGCGCAAGGATGAAATCTCAGGAGCATCGAATAAAGGTGTGACTGATTGGATCGGAGGAATGGAGAATGTCGACCTGATCCGCGGTCATGGCCGATTTGTCGATACGCACTCGGTCGAAGTTAACGGCGATGTGTTTGAGGCCGAAAAGATATTTATCAACGTTGGCGCGCGCGCCCGCTTGCCGGACTGGAAGAACCTCGACCAGCTGCCGTTCTTCACCAACTCCAGCATGATGGATGTTGATTTTCTCCCCGAGCATCTGATCATCGTCGGCGGCAGCTATATCGGCCTTGAATTCGCGCAGATGTACGGTCGCTTTGGCAGTAAAGTGACCGTAATCGAGACCGGCGGCCGGATTATCAAACGTGACGACGAAGACGTATCGGATGCGGTCCGTGAGATATTGGAAGAAGACGGCGTCCGGTTCCGACTCAACGCAAACTGTCTTGAGGCCCGACCGACCGATACTGGCGTTGCCGTACGCGTGAGTTGCACCGAAGGCCCGGAAGAAGTGATCGGCTCGCATCTGCTGCTCGCGATCGGTCGTATCCCGAATACCAGCGATCTCGGTCTGGACAAGGCGGGTATCGAATCCAGTCGACACGGCTTTATTACGGTAGACGAGCATCTGCGCACAAATGTGCCAGGTATCTGGGCTATCGGTGATGTCAACGGACAGGGCGCATTTACGCACACATCGTATAACGACTACGAGATCGTCGCGGCAAACCTGTTTGACGACGATCCAAGAAAAACGACCGATCGCATACTGTGTTACGGCCTCTTTGTTGATCCTCCACTGGGTCGGATCGGGATGACAGAGAAGCAGGTTCGTGAATCCGGACGCCGCGCGCTGGTGGGCAAGAGAATGATGACTCGTGTCGGACGCGCACGCGAGTTCGGCGAAACGCGTGGCTTCATAAAAATAATTGTCGACGCGGACAGCGAAGAGATTCTCGGCGCCGCCATCCTGGGATTGAGCGGCGACGAGGTTATCCATTGCCTGCTCGATATCATGTACGCAAAGAAACCCTATACGGTGATTTCACGTGCAGTTCACATCCACCCGACCGTGGCCGAACTGATCCCTACCGTGCTACAGGAGATGGTGCCGCTGGAATGAGCGAAGGATCAGTCGTCCCGCTTGTAGTCAGGGAACCTCGGGATCGTCGCTCGGCTTCGTGGCTGCAGCGACCTGGATAATAAATTGCACTGCAGCTACGAAGATCAGCCACCACAGGGCGAGTGCATACATAGCATACGCAGGAACGTCAAAAACGAACGGCAAAAATTGCAGTAACCCGACCACCCACACGATTGGCCTCAGAATGGGGCGGATCCATGTATAGCGTCGCGCTTCCGACTTCGCCCTGTGTCCGGCTGACCCGTGCCGAAACGTAAAGTGTCGAACCATGGCGTTTACACCCCAGGTAGTTGGCGACCGGGGACTTTGGCGGTGGCAAGCTCTCACCCAGGGCTATCAGCTTTTGTTCGAGAATGGACACGCGTTACACCCCGGATAGTGACACTGGATATTTATTCTCACGGCGAGCAGAGAACGGCTAAAATACCCCACTACCGCTTTGTGGCAAAGTCGCGGATGAATAGCGGCATGAATTTAGACAACAAGTGGGATTGGGGCCACTAACCATATGGAATTTGATAACAACATCCTGCTCATCGACCCGTTTTTCTCAGTCACGCTGGGGATCATCGTGCTTTTTGTCGGCAAGCGGATCAACGATGCAGTAGGTTTGCTACGCGAAGTCAGCATCCCCGAGCCGGTAACAGGCGGCCTGATCTTTTCCCTGCTGATCGCATTGGTATTTGTGATCAGCGATGTCGAAATCACTTTCGAGTTGGGCGCGCGGGACGTGCTGCTCGTCTACTTCTTCACCACCATCGGTATCAACGCCAGTCTGAAAGACCTGGTGTCGGGCGGGAAACCGCTGGTGATCCTGCTTGCGATCACCATCACCTACATGTTCGTTCAGAATCTGACCGGTATCTCGGTGGCCGCGCTGTTCGATCTGCCGACGCCGGTGGGCTTGCTCGGTGGCACCGTCTCACTGATCGGCGGGCATGGCACGTCGATCGCCTGGTCACCCCGGATCGCCGAGACCTACGGGATCGCGAACGCCATGGAGATCGGTCTCGCCTGCGCGACCTTTGGTCTTGTCCTGGCCAGTCTGATGGGCGGACCTATCGCCAAATTCCTCATTACCCGCCACAAGCTGACACCGGATCAGGTTGAACCACTTGATATTGGCACCCCGGACGACGAAAAGGATACAAAGGGAATCGATCACATCGATTTTCTGGATGCCATTCTCGCCATACACATCAGCGCCATTATCGGTCTTGCGCTCAATGCAGGACTGGAGGAGTTAGGGCTCCAACTACCGCTCTTCGTGACCTGCCTGTTTGCAGGGATTCTCATCACCAACCTGGTCCCGAAATCTTTCCCACGTTTTAGCGGCAGAGCCTGGCCCAGCCGTACACCGGCCATCGCCCTGATCGCCGAGGTGTCGCTGGGCACTTTCCTGGCGATGTCACTGATGAGCATGCAGCTGTGGACCCTGGTCGAGCTTGCCGGTCCGATTTTTACGATCCTTGGCGCTCAATTCCTGATCGCCGTTTGTGTGACCCTGTTCGTGGTGTTTCCTTTGATGGGTCGCAACTACGATGCCGCAGTTGTTTGTGCGGGGTTTGGAGGGATTTCACTGGGCTCAACACCCACCGCCATGGCCAACATGTCGGCGGTCGCCCAACGGTATGGAGCCTCTCACCAGGCGTTCATCATCGTTCCCCTGGTGTGTGCCTTTTTTATCGACCTGGTCAACGCCTTCCTGATTCCTTTCTTCCTGACGAATTTCTGAGTTCGACATCAAGGCTTGACGAATCGGTAGGCAAAGCGGTCCTGAAACCCCGGCTGGCGGTACGACGCAGGACGATTCCACGGTTCGTCCAGCTTGTCTTGCGGATTACGCAGCACATCGGTTTCACCGGAAAATTCAAAACCCGCCTTTTCGATTTCCCGACGAACGAACTCCTCGCCAATGCGATGCGTGGCGCCTGTGTCCCGCAAGCCGCTGTCTGCTTCGCCGGCGTTATCGAGTATGACGAGAGTGCCCCCTGGCTTAAGCAACGCAAGAATGTCGCGATAAAGACGTTGCTTGTCGATACGATCATTCAGATACATATCGTGAAGCGCGAAGAAGATCAGCACCCGATCGGCCTGGCCATCGGCAAGACCCGCGTCGTGAACCTTGTCACGCACCTCCCAAAGCATGTGCTTTTCCAGGGCAGTGACATTGGGCAGGCGATTATTGCTGACGCGTGACGCTTGCAAGGCCTGTGCAAGAACCCGGCCCTCGGATCCAACCACTCGTGCAACCAGTTCCGTGGTGTAACCCCCTCCGGCACCCAGCTCGACCACCGTCATGCCCGGCTCGAGCTCAATGAACTCCAGAATTTCGATAGGATGTCGGCTCTCGTCACGACTGTGGTCCGCGGCGGGTCTGTCGGGAGACGCCACCACCGCCTCATACAAGGCCTGCTCATCCGCCGCCTGAACGGATACCGCCAGTAACATAAGCCAACACGCAACAACCACCTGGTTCACATGGGTCACAAGAAGACCTCATCTTTTTGAAGGGACGATCAGGAGTCTGGCACATTACCCGGGTAACTGCCGAATACCAGGGCCGGGGTCTACGCGCGCTGATCGACAAATTCCCGCTGTTCCTCCATGATCGGTCGGATTCCGGGGAGGCTCTAACAACAATGTCGCTCTTCGCCGAACTCAAACGTCGCAATGTGCTGCGGGTCGCTGCAGCCTACATCGTTGCTTCGTGGCTGGTTATCCAGGTGGTGGAAACCATCTTCCCTGCATTTGGTTTTGGTGATGCCGCCATTCGCGTCGTCGTCATCGTGTTTGGCATCGGACTGCTGCCGGTGTTGATCCTGGCCTGGGCTTTCGAAATCACGCCGGAGGGTCTGAAGCTCGAAAAGGACGTTGACCGCAGCCAGTCCATTACGCCGTACACCGGTAAGAAACTGGACCGCATGATCATGATCGTGCTGGCGCTGGCGCTTGGCTATTTCGCTTTTGACAAGTTCGTACTGTCGCCGCAGCGGCAGGCGGACGAACTGGCCACGGCAACAGAGGAAGCTCACCTGGAAGGTCGTACGGAGGCGTTGGTCGAATCCTATGGAGATCATTCGATCGCGGTGCTGCCCTTCGTCGATATGTCGCAGGAGGGTGACCAGGAATATTTCTCGGACGGTATCGCCGAGGAACTGCTTAACCTGCTGGCCAAGATCCCCGAGCTGCGGGTGATCTCGCGTTCATCGGCATTTTCCTACAAGGGCAAGGACTTCAAGCTCGGGGTCATCGCGCGTGAACTAAACGTAGCCAATATCCTCGAGGGTTCGGTGCGCAAGGCCGGCAACCAGGTGCGCGTCACCGCCCAGCTGATCGAGGCACGCTCGGATACTCACTTGTGGTCGGAGACCTACGACCGCCCGCTGGACAACATCTTCGCCATACAGGATGACATCGCCGCAAAAATAGTGGCGCAACTCAAGGTAGAACTGCTGGGGAAGACGCCGACAGTGCAGGAGACGGACCCCGAGGCCTACTCACTTTTCCTCGAGGGACGATACCTGCGCAGACAGACTTCAGCTGACAGTCTGGAACAGTCGCGGAAACTACTGGAACAGGTGCTGGAGATCGATCCTGAGTATCTTCCCGCCATGGACGATCTCATTTCGGTGGTTATGAACCAGGCACACTCCGGCGAGCGGCCGTTCAACGAAGCGTTCGAAATGGCCCGGGAGTTGACGTTGAAAGGACTGGCAATCGACCCTGATTTTGCGCGCTTCTATATTCAGCTGGGATGGATCGAGTCGTATTTCGACGGTGACATGGAAGCTGCCGCACGGTCATACCAACGCGCGCTCACTTTGGATCCAACCAATACGACAAGCCTGGGTGATACCGCCACATTCCTGTGGCTGCTTGGTCGCATTGATGAGGCGATCGCACTGGGCGAATACATCAACATCCGCGATCCGGTGCACCCGGTGGGCCTTATCAACCTAGCCGTTTACTCATCATCCGCAGGCCGCTACGCCGAAGCCATTTCCAGATATCGAAAAGCGCTCAGCCTGAGCCCGGATTACGGGGGCGCGCAATTCTACCTGGCCGGGGCCCTGCTGGAGGCGGGTGATCCGGACACTGCGCTGGTTGAGGTAGAAAAGGAGGCCAGCGCAGGGTTTCGCTTAAGCGGTCTGGCCATTGTCCATCATGCCCTGGGAAATACGCAGGAGTCGGACAAAGCGCTACAGACACTGACTGATGATTATGCCGATGACTGGAGCCTGTCTATTGCACAGGTACTGGCGTTTCGGGGCGACATTGATGCAGCGTTCGAATGGATAGACAAAGCCATCGAACAAGGTAGCCCGGAGCTTGCCGAAATCATCGTTAACAACCTCTATGCGAACCTGTACGACGATCCCCGCTGGCCAATCCTCCTGGAGAAACTCGGTAAATCCCCTGAGCAACTGGCCGCAATCGAGTTCGAGGTGAGGATTCCCGATTAGCAATTGGGGAGTCAGAAGGATGAGAACAACTGTTGCTCTTATAACGATAGCAGCCGCCAGCAACGCTGCCATGATCCACGCAGACGAAATCCCACCGGATGAGGATGTCCCGGCCGTACAAAGCGCCATCGTAGAAATCCTGCAAGCGGGGGACAATGATGCGCCAGGCGCTGAAGCATCGGGTTTCGAGGACGCCCACGTTACGCTGGCGGTCACGCCACGTTATCCAAAACAAGCGATCAAGAACGAAATCGATGGCGAGGTCACGCTCGCATTCGATATCTCAAAACACGGCCGGGCTGAAAATATCGAGATTGTCGAGCAAACACCGGATCGGGTTTTTGGAGCGGAAGCGATCGACGCGATGAAGTACTGGGCGTTCTCCCCGGCACGGCTCGCTCTTTGTGGTACATCTGAGCAAAAAGGCCGACAGACACTCATTTTCGATCACGACGGCGATCCGCAAATCCGGATGAAGCCACTGGTTGTTAACGAAGTCCCGCAGTTACCCCGGACAACGAAACAAACCACGCTGGAAGAATTTCGCCATGAACAGGCGGTGGCTATGCGTGTGAGTTTTAACGCTGACTCGCGAGCAGCAGTTCCGACCCACAGGGTCGAGCCGGACTATCCACTCAAGGCGCTCGAGCGGCGCAAGGAAGGGATGGTCGCGCTGGTCTTCCTGATCGAGGTCGACGGAGGCGTGAGCAACATCGAAGTTGTCGACACGGTCAACGGGGTCTATTTCCAGAAACCCTCGTTACGGGCGATACGCCAGTGGACTTTCAAGCCGCGCACCAGGAAAGGCCGGCTGGTCGACTCCGTCGCCTGTCATGAGTTCATCTTCCACGCCGACGAATACAAGCGATCAGGCAAGCTCTCTCGTCGGCGCGAGGAACGCAGCATCAGAACGTACGATCCGAATAGATAGAGCCCTTTTCATGGCGAGATCTGCAGTGTCAGCGTCTCAGGGGGCAAACACAGTTCCTGGTCGCAAGCTTGCAGTTGAAAATCGATCGACAGCGCTTGTGCGCCGCCAAATGCCATTGTTGCCGCGGTGTCTCCTTGCTCCGTTTTCTCCACTAACTCTGCTGTCAGTTCGATATGGCCCTCGTACAGAGCCAACGGAGCATCCCTGAATGCCATGGTCTTTCTCACAGCTTGCGGATAGGCGATATCGGCGAGTGTCCACGAGCCGTCGGCGTCCGCCAGAGTCAGGGTTGTTGGAATGAGGTCTGGCGACAGCGTCTGATGTGCGTTGATGTGCCAGCCCGGCTCGA
>PVMK01127297.1_pt1 | contig 24515 bp, 25 predicted proteins | sample 1853481 | NCBI WGS metagenome assembly PVMK01 (sample SAMN08533507, study PRJNA380276) | Marine sediment metagenome, whole genome shotgun sequencing project.
AATTGAATTTTAGTGGGTATTATGTATCTGAAATTCACGTGGAGCCTGATTATTATTTGATTATGCAACGCTTTAACAGTGGCAGAACCATTTTTTTGTTTATCTGGATATTTTCTACAATATAAAACAAATAAAAATTGAAATTGTAAGAGTCCCAGCTTTGAGCATATAATTCCGATATGCTCCCGGATAGCAATAACAAGTTTCCGACATTCAGGCGCCTGCTTGAATACAAACAGGATTGACCGAATTGAAAGGCTATTCATTTTTATCACTTGCCCGCCACGCACTTGGCGGACAAAAGGGCTGGCCGCTTGCTTGGCGCTCGCCCGAGCCAAAGAAAAACTACGATGTGATCATTATTGGCGCAGGCGGCCAAGGTCTGTCCACGGCCTATTACCTGGCAAAAAAGTACGCTGGAAAAAACATTGCTGTACTGGATAAAGGCTGGCTCGGTGGCGGTAACACCGGCCGCAATACGCAGATAACACGTTCCAACTACTTCTGGCCACAGAGTGCGGCATTCTTCGATCACTCGCTAAAGCTCTACGAAGGTCTCGGCCGGGAGCTTAACTTCAACGTCATGTTAAGCCAGCGCGGGCTCCTGATGCTAGCGCACAGCAAGCATGAGATGGAAGGCTTACGGCGCTGGGTAAACGCCATCAGGATCAATGATGTCGATGCCGACATCCTGACACCCTCTGACATCAAGAAGATCGTGCCGTTGATCGATCTTGACTGCCGTTTTCCGGTCTACGGCGGATTTATCCAGCGTCGTGGTGGAATTTCCCGTCATGACGCCGTCGCCTGGAGCTTTGCGCGCGCTGCCAGTGCTCTTGGTGTAGATATCATCCAGCAATGTGAGGTCAAGTCATTCGACATACACGCAGGTCGGGTGAGGGGTGTGAAGACAAGCCGCGGCACGATCGGCGCTGACAAAGTCAGTATCGCCGTTGCCGGCCACACTTCCGAACTGGCAAGGATGGCCGGTTTTCGAGTGCCCGTGACCAGTGTGCAATTGCAGGCCATGGTTTCCGAGCCGATAAAACCTTGCCTCAATACGGTGTTGACCTCATCAGTTATTCACATGTATGTCAGCCAGTCAGACCGTGGCGAGCTGGTCTTCGGTGGCGGCGCCGATGTCTATAACAGTTACGCGCAACGGGGAGGAATTCCGTTATTGCAGGAAGTTGTTGCCTCGCTGCAGGAGCTGTTTCCGGCTTTCAGCCGCTTGCGCTTGATGCGGCAATGGGCTGGCACCACTGACATTACGCCGGATACAACACCGCTCATGGGAACCACCCCGGTGCGGAATCTCTATCTCAGTGGTGGTTGGGGAACCGGCGGTTACAAGGCCATTCCAGCAGGCGGCGACACCATGGCCTACACGATTGCAAATGATCAGCCGCACCCGCTGATCAAGGATTTTGGACTTGAACGGTTCGAGTCCGGCGCACTGATAGACGAGGGTGCGGCCTCGGGGGTGGCGCACTGATGTTGAGAATCAGCTGTCCCTTCTGTGGCGAGCGTGATGAACTGGAGTTTTCCTTCGGTGGTGAATCTCACATAACGCGTCCAACACCTGCTGCCAACGATGCCGTATGGTCGGACTATCTTTTCAACAGGGACAACCCAAAAGGTGTTCATTACGAGCAATGGATACACAGCTATGGCTGCGGGCGCTGGTTTAATATTGCCCGTGATACGGTGACTCACGAAATTTATGCCGTCTATGAGATGGGCGAGGCGAAGCCAGTCCTGACTGTTGAGAAGCAATAATGTCTTTTTTACAAAAAAACCGTCTTGAATCGGGCGGCCGGATTGATCGCAGTAAGCCGCTGTCATTCAAGTTCAATGGCAGGACGTTGCAGGGTTACCAGGGAGACACCATTGCATCCGCTTTGCTGGCCAACGGCATCAGGACCCTTAACCGGAGCTTCAAATACCATCGGCCACGCGGCATCATGTCCGCAGGAGTGGAAGAAACCAATGCGCTACTGACTGTCACCGATGGCAATGGCGATATACCTGTGGTGCGTACTACCTTGCGCGCATTGCATGAGGGCCAACAAATTAAGTCCCCGGGCGGCTTCCCAAGCGTCAACTTTGATCTGGGTCGGGTGTTGGATTTCACCCACATACTCTGGGCGGCGGGTTTTTACAACAAGACATTCAAGTGGCCAAACTGGCACTGGTACGAGGGTGCTGTTCGCCGTATGGCCGGACTTGGGCAGGTGCCCGGTGGTGCGGATAAGAACAAATACTTCCACCACAATCTGCATTGTGACCTACTCATTGTTGGCGCGGGACCGGCAGGTCTTGCGGCGGCATTGAGTGCGGCAGAAAGTGGCGCACGGGTGCTGCTCGTTGAGCAGGATCATGAACCCGGTGGCAGTCTTCTCGCCAGCAGCGCCCAAATTGATGACATTGACTCCGATGCATGGATCGGTCAGACAAAGTCTGCACTTGAAGCAGCAACGAATGTCACCGTTATGACATCATCAACGGTTTCGGGCTACTACGACCACAATGTCCTTACCATCACCGACCGCTCAACGGTCGGTATCAAACGGTTTTGGAAAGTCAGGGCAAAACAGGTCGTGCTGGCCACTGGCGCCATCGAGCAACCACTGGTTTTTGAAAATAATGATCGACCGGGCATCATGTTGGCCCATGCGGCGATGGAATACGTGAATCGTTATGCCATAAAACCCGCCGATGTAATGGCGCTTGCGACCAACAATGATTCTGCCTACGGGGTAGCCTTTGCCTTGCACCATAGCGGTGTCCGGGTGGCGGCCATTGTTGATGCAAGAATGAATATCGAAAAAGACCTGGTGGCCAAAGCTGTTCGGCTTGGCATACCGGTCATGCCAGGATCTGTGGTCGTGGATACCCTCGGCAGCAAGGCTTTGACGGCGATCAAGGTCGGCAGCTTGTCAGATGCCGGGAGATCCACACTCAACGCGACGCACCTTATCACTTGTCAGGGCCTTGCGATATCGGGTGGCTTTAACCCGGCCAATGACCTCTATTCCCAGGCTGGTGGGAAGCTGCGCTATGACGCCGGACTAGCCTGTTTCATGCCAAAAGCATGTCCACAGCGTGTAAGCGTCGCCGGCGCCGCCAATGGAAAATTCTCACTGTCCGATGCACTGGCCCAGGGCGCACGGGCAGGTTCTGAGGCGGCAAACAAGGCCGGCTTTGCCTGTTCTCCAGCCGATCTTGTGACCACAGCGACCAGCGGTTACAGGCTGGAGGCCATCAGGATTACACCGACCGGGGACAGATCACGACAGTGGGTCGATTTTATGCATGACGTCACTGTGGCGGACATCGAACTGGCGGTACGTGAGAACTTTGTCTCGGTTGAGCATTTAAAACGTTACACCACCACCGGGATGTCGGCCGATCAGGGTAAGACCAGTAATCTCAATGCACTGACACTACTGGCAGAATTGACCGGAAGATCGATTGAAGAGGTTGGCACGACGACCTTCAGGCCACAGTACATGCCGGTGCCAATGGGAGCGATCAGCGGACAGCGCCATGGCGATTGCTTCGCACCGGCGCGCTTGTTGCCGGCTCACGAGTGGCATCAAAGTCTTGGTGCCGTGTTCGAAGATTACGGTGCCTGGAAACGCCCCGAGTATTACGCTCGCAATGGCTGTGATCGCGAAACCGCTATTCGTGAAGAGGTGCTTGCGCTACGTCGAAGTATTGGATTGCTGGATGGTTCAAGCCTCGGCAAGATTGAATTAACAGGGCCGGATGCGGGTGAATTTCTGAATCGAATCTATGTCAACAACGCGCTCACATTGAAACCCGGTCGTGTCCGTTACGGACTTATGCTCAGCGAGAACGGCATTATCATGGATGATGGTGTGTTTGCAAGGCTGGCTGAGGATCACTTCCTGGTCAATACGACCTCGGCCAATGCAGATCGTATGACTGGCTGGCTGGAGAAATGGCACCAGTGTGAATGGCCCGATCTTGAGCTGGTCATCTCACCGGTTACCAGCCAGTGGGCGGTGGCAACCGTAGCCGGTCCGGAATCCCGAACCCTGTTGCAGGAAATGGAGTCTGATATCGATTTCTCGGCAGAGGGCTTACCGCATATGTCGGTTGCAACCGGCACTTTCCTGGGAGTCCCTGCGCGTGTGCAACGGGTCAGCTTCACAGGTGAGATGAGTTTCGAGATCAGTGTTCCTGCGCTGCAAGCTCAACGCGTTATGCAAGCATTGATGGATGCCGGTAGTGATCGTATTGTGCCGGTTGGCATCGAAGCATTGATCATAATGCGAACCGAAAAAGGTTACCTGGAAGTAGGTGGGGATACGGATGGCATGACCAATGCACTGGATGTCGGTTTTGCCGCTATTGTGGCCAAAAAGCAGGTGGACTTTGTTGGTAAAAGATCTCTTCTTCGTGCCGAAGACCAGCGCAGTGACCGGCGGCAATTTGTTGGTGTCGAGCCGTTGAATGCCGATGAGGAAATGGAGGCAGGTGCTCATTTCGTAACATCGCAAGACCAGGGCTGGCGTAGCCAGGGTTTTGTCACGTCGACTTGTTTCAGCCCGACATTGAACCGGGCCATCGGTCTTGGCCTGCTCGAACGCGGTTTTGAAAGGAAAGGCGAAACGGTGACCGTTTTCGACCAGGGACGAACGTTTGAGGTGCGAATAACGGATCCGGGTTTCTACGATCCTGCCGGGGAGAAAATGAATGCCTGAACATCCCGGTTTCGATCTCCAACAGATAAATGATCGATGCATAGTGCGACTTCGTGTTCGCCCTGGTGGTGCGGACATTGCCAGTGAAGTTTTACAACTTCCACAGGCCCTGCGTTGGCGGCAGGGAAATCCGTCAGTCTGTTGGCTGGGCCCCGACCAGTGGCTGTTCACCAGCAACACCCGATCGGCCGACGAAATCATCCGTCATATTGACAACGTGTTATCGGCCCAACTACACGCTGCGACCGATATGTCATCGGGCAATGTGTGTTTTACCCTAAAGGGTCCGGCGATACGCAAAGTCCTGGCCATGGGTTGCGGGATTGATTTGCATCCAAACGAATTCAAAATGGGTCAGTGTGTCCGTACACACTTCGCATTGGTACCGTTGTTTATTGTTGCTGTGAAAGACTGTCATTTCGATTTATACCTCGACCGGAGTTATGCCCGTTACCTTTGTGACTGGTTCGCCAATGCCGGTCAAGACCCCATTACGTTGACCGAATGCTGATATGAAAAAACAAACCCGCGTAGTTGTGGTTGGCGGCGGCATTGTAGGTGCTGCAGTTCTGTATCACCTGACCAAACTGGGTTGGTCCGATGTCGTGCTGGTTGAACGCAAACAACTGACAGCCGGCTCCACCTGGCACGCTGCCGGTGGCTTCCACTCGATGAACAGCGACCCCAATGTCGCCAGGTTACAGGCATACGGTATTTCGCTTTACAAAGAAGTCGAAGCGATCAGCGGCCAGGACGTTGGTATGCACCTGACCGGCGGCATTACCATTGCAGCGACGTCTGAGCGTTGGGAAGTACTTCGTTACGAGCATGAACGTCACAGGGTTTTTGGAATTGACAGTCATCTGATTGGTCCTGAAGAAATCAAACAGCTATGTCCCATCATGGACACCAGCAAGGTGATCGGTGGACTCTATGATGCCAATGAGGGTCATATAGACCCCTATGGTTCAACCCATGCCCTGGCAAAATCAGCCCGTATAGCTGGCGCAGAAATCTTTCTGAACACAAAGGTAGAGGATCTTGTTCACAAGCCCGATGGCAGCTGGACGGTTGTCACAGACAAGGGGAATATCCAGTGTGAACACGTGGTAAATGCCGCCGGCTTGTGGGCACGTGAAGTTGGACAAATGGCCGGTGTACATGTACCCATCATCCCCATGGAACACCATTATCTCCTGACAGGAGACATAGATGAAATAGCAGGGTTTGACGGTGAATTGCCGTTGATCCTGGATATGGATGGCGAGATGTATCTGCGCCAGGAGCGTAATGGGGTCCTGCTCGGTGTTTACGAGAAGAACTCCACTGCCTGGTCGGTGAACGGTACACCCTGGGATTATGGTGAGACCGATCTGCTGGAACCCAGGCTGGATGATATCGAAACCGAATTGATGCGTGGTTTTGAGCGATTTCCATCCGTGGCAGACGCTGGAATTCGCCACATCATCAATGGACCTTTTACTTTTGCCCCCGATGGTAATCCCCTGGTTGGCCCGGTACGCGGTGTGCAAAACTACTGGTCCTGTTGCGGGGTGATGGCTGGATTCAGCCAGGGCAACGGGGTAGCGCTTGCCTTATCCCAGTGGATGATAAACGGTGAACCGGACGGTGATATTTTTGCGATGGATGTTAATCGCTTTGGTGATTATGCGACCAGGAGTTATGCATTAGAAAAAGGTAAGGAGTTCTACGAAAACCGGTTTACGCTTTTATGTCCGAATGATGAATGGCCGGCGGCACGCCCAAACAAGGTATCTGCCCTTCACGACCGTCTGCAACAAGCAAACGCGGTATTTGGTTCTTCATTTGGTCTCGAAATACCGCTTTGGTTTGCACCACCCGACAGCGTGCCAACGGAAACTCCCAGCTTTCGGCGATCGAATGCACATGAACCTGTTGGTGAGGAATGTCACGCAGTAAGAGAAAGTGTTGGTATTTTGGATTCTTCATCGATTGCCAAGTATGAAATTTCCGGCCCCGATGCCGTTGCTTACATGGATTATCTGTTTGCAAGCCGATTGCCGGATTGTGGGCGCGTACGCATGGGTCCCTTACTGCTGCCGTCGGGGCATCTGAAAGGTGACCTGACCATCATGCGGCTCGCTGAAGATAGCTTCATGGTTACCGGCTCCGGTTACCTGCAGGAATTCCACATGCTGTGGTTTGAGCAACATGCGGGCAACAAAAATCTGCGTATCATCAATCGTAGCAACGAGATGAGCGCCATAGCCATTGCCGGTCCGTTATCCCGTGAGCTGATGGCTTTGGTCGCGTCGGGAGATGTGGATAACAATTCCATGCCGTTCATGTCCGTGCAAACCATGAATGTCGGACTTGCACAATGTTTGATAGCCCGGCTTTCCTTTACCGGCGAGCTGGGTTACGAAATTTACGTTCCAACAGTTTATGCACGCGCGCTTTATGACCAGTTGCTGAAAGTTGGAAACAAACTGGGTATAAGGCCCTTTGGAATACGCGCGTTATTATCGCTTGGTATGGAAAAGAGTTTCGGTATTTGGTCGCGGGAATTTACGCCGGATTATACACCTGCCATGTGTGGTCTGGACCGCTTCGTAGATTATGGCAAGGCCGATTTTATTGGCCGTGAGGCCGCCCTGGTGGATCGCGATACGAAACCGGAGCATCGGCTGGTATGCATGGAAATTGATTCGGCTGATGCAGATGCCTGGGGGTACGAACCTGTCTGGTACAAAGACGAATATGCAGGCTTTATAAGCTCGGGTGCCTATGGCCATACGGTCAGGAAGAGCCTGGCCATGGCTTACCTGAAACCACGGTTTCTGGATTCATCAGACAATGAGTTCTCCGTACATATCGTGGATCAACGAAAACCGGCCAAAATAATTCCGCAAGCGGCCTATGATCCAAGTGGATCACGAATGCGTAGTTAACGGCCGAAGATGCAACACTATTCAATTTTTAACCTGGTCAAACATGCCGTAAGCGGACACATCGGATGGAACAGGTGTTTTGGTGGACGTCCTTTGCGCAAATACTATGACGTCGTGATCGTTGGTGGTGGTGGCCATGGCCTGGCAACGGCCTATTACCTGGCAAAGAATCACGGCATCACCAACGTGGCAGTGCTGGAACGTGGCTACCTGGGTGGTGGCAATACCGGCCGTAACACGACCATGATTCGTTCTGACTATTTGCTACCGGAAAATTCCGACTTCAAAGAATTCTCCTTGCAGCTTTGGGAAGGCTTAAGTGAAGAGCTCAACTTCAACATCATGGTATCCCAGCGTGGCTATCTTGACCTGGCCTGTTCGGAAGGTGCGCTTGAGTCCATGACCACGAGAGCTAATTCCATCAGGTTACGGGGTATCGATTGTGAGATTCTCGATGTGCATGAAGTCAAGAAAATCTGCCCCGAACTGTATGTTGGACCCGACACCCGCTACCCGGTCTACGGCGCACTCTACCAGGCCCGTGGTGGAATCGCCCGTCATGACGCTGTGGCCTGGGGATATGCCCGTGGTGCACACGACCTGGGTGTTGATATCTTCGAGAATTGCGCAGTCAACGACTTCAATATCAATAACAACCGCGTTGCTGGTGTTAAAACCCCACAGGGGGATGTACAGGCAGGTCAAGTCGTAGTTGCGGTGGCCGGCAGTTCCAGCTTGATGGCCGCCAAAGCGGGTTTTACCCTGCCCATTGAAACCGTGCCCGCCCAGGCTTTTGTTTCAGAATCCCTGAAGCCGGTCATCAACCAGGTGATCAATTTTAATATGGGATATGCGTTCATTAACCAATCCGACAAGGGTGAGCTGGTCATGGGTGGAGACCTTGAACCCTATACCGGTTATGTCCAACGGGGTGGGTTTGATCGAATTGAAAATACGATTTCGCGACTGATAACCATGTTTCCATTCTTAAGCCGGGTCAGGATCATGCGAACCTGGGCCGGAATCTGCGATGTCTCCATGGACTACAGCCCGATCTTTGGCCCAACACCGGTTGATGGATTATTGTTTAGTTGCGGCTGGGGATATTCGGGTTTTAAGGCCACCCCGGCATCCGGGTGGCTGATGGCAGATAACATTGCCAACGATCACATGCATCCACTTAGCCAGCCTTTCGCATTATCACGATTTCGTGATGGTTATATTGTTGACGAAAGTGGTTCAGGCCCCTATCCGACCGCACGATGAGAAAAATGAAATGATTCTCATACCTTGTCCCCTGGTGTGGCGACCGTCACGAAATGGAATTCACCCACGGCGGTGACGCGTCTAAAATCATGCCATCAGGTGAGCAGCAATCAGACCCTGAAGCCTGGTACCAGTATGTCTATGAACGGGTCAACCCGGCCGGTGAACATGTTGAATATTGGCACCACTCCTTCGGCTGCAACAAGTGGTTCAAGGTCTGGCGCAATACGGCCAACAACAAAATCTCCGGAAGCTCAAAGCCATGATCAATCGTTTAAATAATGGGGGCCTGATTGATCGATCCAAAGAACTGAGTTTTAGCTTTGATGGCAAGGTCTATACGGGATTTGAGGGCGATACGTTGGCCTCTGCTTTGCTTGCCCACGATGTCAGCATTATGGGCCGCAGTTTTAAATACCACCGGCCTCGCGGGGTCCTGTCAGCGGGTTCTGAAGAACCCAACGCACTGGTTGCTGTCGGTACGGGTAACCGGTTTGAGCCCAACCTGCCTGCCACGCGCGTCGGCTTACACGATGGTCTGGTGGCCAGGTCACAAAACTGCTGGCCATCGCTAACCTACGACCTGGGTGCATTTACGCGTTTTCTATCACCCATTCTAACGGCCGGGTTTTATTACAAGACCTTCATGAAGCCCAAGTGGGCATGGATGAAATACGAACGTGTCATCAGGAAGATGGCAGGGCTTGGTGTCTCTCCAAAAGAGCCCGACCCGGATACCTATGATAAACGTTTCCTGCACTGCGATATGCTGGTTGTAGGAGCGGGCCCGGCCGGTCTGAGTGCTGCCAAAACAGCCGCGATATCCGGTGCGCGTGTGATCCTCTGCGATGAAGATCACAAAACGGGTGGCTCTTTGCTGTCTGAAGATGTCAGCATCAACGGCATGCAGGGATTTCAGTGGGCCCAGTCGCTGACAGCTGAACTGCAGGCCATGGATAATGTTGAATTATTAACCAGCACCACAGTTTTTAATCATTCCGAGCATAACTACCTGGTCGCCATATCAGAAAACCCCAAGACAGATAAATCCAGCAAGACTCTGCTTAAAATTCGCAGCAAACAGGTTATTTTTGCGACCGGTTCCATTGAATCGCCCCAGCTATTTGATGGTAATGATCTGCCGGGTGTGATGCTTGCCGGCAGTGTCCGAACCTATATCAACCGCTATGCCGTAAAGCCGGGTAAGCAGGCCGTTATTTATACCAACAACGATTCTGCCTATGCGTCCATACCGGTGATGATAAAAGCTGGCATTGCAGTCAATGTCGTCATTGACAACCGTGACAGCGCCTCTGAAGAAGCCTTGAGGATTGCAAACAATCAGGATGTTGCTATTTTATTTTCTCACCGTATCACCAAAGCCAAGGGAAAACGCCGGGTTGTTTCAGTCACAACACAATCCTTTGATGGGAGAGTTCACAGACATTTCACTGTGATCTTGTTTGTATGGCAGGTGGTTGGTCACCCACGGTACACTTGTTCTCTCAAAACGGTGGTCAGTTGGTTTTTGATGAGACACTGGCAACACTGGTAGCCGATAAAAACAGTCATTCTGCCTATCTGGCCGGAGCCGCTGATTGCAAGTTTGATCTTGATGCCTGTCTGAAATCCGGCACTAGCGCAGCAAATAGAGCATACGGTGTGAGTCTTCAGTTGGATCTCACCGTTGATCGTGATATCCCGGTACAAACCACGCATCAAAACAGATTGGGCACAGGTAGCTTCGATTGAGACGTACCAAGACTTTTGTCGACTTTTCATGCTGATGTGACCGTGGCAGACCTGGCATTGGCGGTGCGTGAAGGTTACCAGCACGTTGAGCTCGCCAAGCGTTATACCACCACCGGTATGGGTATGGACCAGGGCAAGACGGCCAACATCCATGCGATTGGGTTGATCAGTGAGTTGACCGGCCAACCGGCGCTGGACATAGGGCACACAAGCTACCGCGCGCCTTATACACCGGTCAGTTTCGGGGCTGTTGCCGGCTGTGAAATCCATCAGAAGCTGGACTTTGAACGGCATACGCCCTTCTATCATTGTCATGTCAACGCAGGTGCAGTATTCGATCCCTCGGCCACCTGGAGATATCCCAAGTGTTTTCCCACGCGAGAATGAAAGCATAAGCGAAGCGATCGATCGGGAAATCATCAATACCCGCAGCAATGTGGGAGTCACAGATGTGTCCTCGCTTGGCAAGCTGGAAATTTATGGGCCCGATGCAGTCCGGTTTCTTGAACTGGCCTACATTAACAGGTTCGCAAATATCCCGATCAACAAGTGCCGATACGTGATCAGTTTGCGTAACGATGGTCCAATACTGGACGATGGCGTCGCAATCCGGTTAGCTGAAAATCATTTCCTGCTAACCCTGACCACGGCGCGTACCGGTAAAGCCCTGATGCAGCTTCAGCGCATCCTGGATATCGACTTCCCGGAACTGGACGTGGCGATGGCCCCAATTTCGGCACAATGGGCAAACCTTGCCATTGCCGGCCCCAATGCACGAGCGGTACTGGAACGGCTTGAGCCTGATTTTGAAGTTTCCAATGAGGCCTTTCCATATCTTGGTTTCCGTGCAGGAAAAATTGCCGGGTTAACTGCCAGGGTTTTCCGTGTCAGCTATTCCGGTGAAATGGCCTATGAAATCAGCGTGGGGGCACGTGACGCGCAGTTTTTGTGGAACGCTGTCCTGGAAGCCGGGGCTGAATACGGCATGATGGCCTACGGCGTGGAAGCACTCGATGTCATGCGTATTGAAAAAGGTCACTTGGCCATTGGCACCGAGATCAATGGCAACACCACACCCTTTGATCTGGGTCTGGGCGGTATGGTCAAAAAGGAACAGTTCTTTATTGGATCAGTTTTACTGAACCGCCCTGCATTTACCCGCGATGATCGTCTGCAACTGGTAGGCTCTGATGGCGGTGGATAAAAAATCTCCTGTTCCACCCGGTGCGCAGCTTTTGGAGGCAACATTTGCTGCTTATAAAGTGGGCACCAAGGCAGATAGCCTGGGCCATATAACAGCGAGCGCTTACAGCCCATCGCTTGAGCAACCCATAGCCCTGGCCCTGGTATCCGGTGGTCGTGCGCGTATGGGTGAAAAGTTATTTGCGACCTCCCCTGTCAATCAAACCGAGGTCGAAGTGATTGTCACCAGCCCGATTTTCGTCGATCCGGCAGGAGAGCGTCTGCGTGTCTAATCCTTCCACTTATATCTCCCCAGTTTGCCTTATCCGATGGTACCGATGGCCCGGAATTCACCAATGAATTTGGTACGGCCACCATTACAGAGATCAAGGTGCCGGCGCTAATATGCCTGGCCGGAAACCCAATGGATGAGGAGCTTCCCACCGCCAACTTCATCCGGTATGACAGTCCTTCCAGGAAAATCATGGCCCTGGCCCCGGATCAATGGTTGATCAGCAGTATGACTGGGTCACCGGAGGATTTCACTCAATGAAGTTCACATGCAATACGCGGGGAAAACCGTGGTCTGCGCTGATCATTCCCACGCCTGGAGCATTTTGCGGTTGAGTGGATTATCTGCGCCAAAATGCCTGTCACGGCTATGCCCGGTCGACCTGCACCCCGATGTATTTGGCAACGACGACCTGATACAGACAAACATGGCGGGAATATACATACTGTGTACCCGAACAGAAGGAACAGACAACAGCTTTGATCTCTATGTGTCCCATAGTTACAGCAGGTCGTTTTTTGAAATCTTGCGAGAAGCAGTAAACTTCGGTTAAATGGAAAATTATGATTGAACAATATACAGACGTTAAGAGTCTTCTTCGGTCTGAGTCTCCGAAACATCCGGTTTATTGCATTTTCCCGCACGTTTTTCAGGAAATTGCGGAGGAGCTACTCAGTGGATTTCCGGGTCGCGTATTATATGCGGTCAAGGCGAATTCTGATCCGAGGGTTCTCAGGCTGTTGACGGATGCAGGTATTTGTCACTTTGACTGTGCGTCGCTGCCGGAAATTGAAATGGTTGATGCCATTAATCCGCATGCCAAGAAGTACTTCATGGTTCCTGTTCAAATACGGGGAGCGGCCAGAACGGCACAGCAAAAACATGGTGTACGCCATTTCATGGTGGATCACCTGAGCGCACTGCCGAGGCTTTTGGGGGAGATCGACGGGTCTCGATCTGTCATATTCGCCCGTATGGCCGTTCACCATGAATCGGCCATGGAGGATTTGTCACGAAGATTCGGCGCACCACCTGAAGAGATACCGGAGTTGTTGCAGGCAATCCGTGACAGCGGTGCCGAGCCGGCACTGGCGTTTAACGTGGGCTCCCTGGTGACCGATCCCGAGGCATACCGGCATGCCATTTCCGTCGCCAGATCGGTACTCGAACAACTGCCGTTTAAGCTACGTTTGGTCGATATAGGCGGCGGCTATCCCAGGTCCTATCCCGGTTATATAGTGCCGGGTCTCGAGGAATACTTTAAGGTGATCACAGAATCAATTGCCAGCCTGCCCCTGGCGGGCAACGCAGAGATACTCGGTGAACCGGGGCGCGCGCTTTCAGCACCCGGCATGTCGGCCGTCGTTGAAGTCCTGTTGCGCAAAGACAATCGCCTATACCTCAATGACGGCATGTTTGGTGTCTTCTGGTTGCTTCGCATCGATGGGCCTGACAGCTTTCCGGTGCGTGCCTTTCGTGATGGCGAGCCGTTTGAGGGTGATACAATGGAGTTTCAATTACATGGCCCAACCTGCGACTCAACGGACACGCTGCCAGGGCTTGTCCCATTACCGGTTGATATTCGAGCCGGTGACTACCTCGAATTTGGCAACATCGGTGCCTATAGCATTAGCGGGCGAACCGACTACAATGGTTTTTACAGTGACCGGATTGTAATGATCACCTCGCCAGACGAAAAACCTCCTTCAGCGTGAAATTATTTCAGTCCTTATCGTGAAAAGGGGCCCAGTTAATTGGTCACCTCTTATTGGTTTGCTGCCGTTCTGGCCCAGTCTGAATACAGTGGTTTGAGACTTCTCGAACTGGTCTGACAACACCCTCCGACCAGGCTTGCACCTGCCGCGATCCAGGCGGCACCATCAAGCTCCATTTCCTTTGGCGTAATCCATTCTTTTGTCGACGAGTCGTACTCGCCCCCCCCGTTTGGGTAGGCCAGCAAAGGTTTAGATGTATGCTGACATATGATTCTTAAAGCTGCTTCCACCCAGCCCGGGTGACAGCAGTTCACACCGACAGCCGATACGGCAACATTCTTATCGAGCACCTTCGCGACCTCCTCAAGCGGCGTCCCTTCGGCAATGTGCTTGTGGTCCCTTAAACTGAAACTGAACCAGGCAGGGATGCGGGTCTTCACCCAGAATATCCGCCACCATCAACGCCTCTTCAAGGCTCGGCAGTGTTTCTACAGCCCAAAAATCGAATTTATCTGCGACTTCCTGAATAACATCGATTCGACTGGAATGAAATTTCCGAATTTTTCCGGTTGTTGCCTGGTAATTTCCCCGATATTCGGAACCATCGGCCAGAAAGGCCCCATACGGCCCAATCGAGGCCGCAACAAAGGCCTTTCCTTTCGGGTTTTCTTTAAGAAAATCACACCGCGCTTTGTCCGCTAATTCAACACCCAGCCGAATTAGCTTTTTGGACTGGTCGATGCTGAGGCCACGCTTTTGAAATCCCTCCAGGCTTGCCTGGTATGTAGATGTGATTGCAATGTTTGCCCCGGCGTAGAAGTAGTTTTTATGGGCCTGGTAAATCGCGTCTGGGTTTTCGAGCAATTCACACGCCGACCAGAGGGCATTATTCAGATCCTCTCCCAGGGCTTCAAGCTCTGTGGAAAGACCTCCGTCGATAAAGAGAATATCGTCACCCAGTTTTGCAATGCTCACATTGGAATTCTAACATTGAAAAAGATCCCCGTCGCTGAACGTGATTGTTTAAACAATTAGCTGGAATCCGCCAATGGAACCGAGCAAGCCGTAAGCCGACCGGCCAGATGCGGTTCAAACCGCGCGTAAATACCACTCGTAGTCCCGGTTACTGACCTGGGAGTGGAAGAGGTCGGATTCCTCTCTCCTGCATGCTTCAAACAAGCGGTGATACTCCTCGCCAAAGTACTTCGGCAAACCTGACCAGCCTGGAAAACATCCAGCGACTTCGACCAGCGTACCGGCAGAGTAATCTCGTAGTCAATTTTCTGTTTTTCAGCAACCATGGGGCCGGGATCAATCTGGTTTGTAATGCCGTGGTGGATTCCGGCCATGACCGCCGCTACCACCAGGTACGGACAGGCATCTGCACCTGCAACACGGTGTTCCACGCGTCTGTTTTTCTGCGATGACACGGGGTATGCGCATTGCCAGGTCACGGTGATTGGGTCCCCAGTTGGGGGTTGCCGCCACATAAAAACCGTGTGCATAGCGCCGGTAGGAGTTGGCATTCGGTGCGAACACAGCCATGGATTCCGCCATGACCTGCCCGAGGCCACCGATTGCGTGTCGAAGCGTATCGGAAAACTCCCCGTCCTTGCTATTACCGGAAAACACATTCCTGCCATCTGCATCCATCAAGCTCGTGTGTATATGCAGTCCATTGCCGGCATGCTCCTGAAACGGTTTTGCCATAAATGTTGCCGCCAGACCGTTTTTACGCGCTGCGGCTTTGACTGCACGCTTGAGCAATACCGCGTGGTCGCAGGCCAGTACCGGATCATCGATGTGATTAAGATTAATCTCAAACTGCCCCGGTGAATATTCAGACAGCGCCGTACCTGCAGGAATGTTCTGTGCATTACAGAAGGCATCCAGATCTGTCAGGAAATCGTCCACACTCTCAAGATCATCAAAGCTGCCATATTGGTGGCCACCTTGTGGCAGCGATGAGCCGGGGATATTCGGCAGGCGTGGTTTGAAGCTGTCACCGTCATGTTCAACCAGGTAAAACTCCAGTTCCGTGGCCATGATCGGGTGCAGGCCCATATCGGTCAAAGGCTGCAGGGCGTTTACGCAGAACATTGCGTGGGTCCAGGAAAAACGGCGTACCGTCAAACTCGATTAATTCAAGCAGGCACTGGGCGGTTGGCAAGGTGGCCCAGGGGACGGGTGCCAGGGAGCCTGGTACTGCAATGCTTTTCAGGTCCGGATCGCCGTCATCGTTACCATAACTGATGATTTCGGGAAAGATCCCCCAGTACATTCATCAGGGGAGTCGATGCAACATAGTTGGAGCCGTTGCCAAAAACCTTTGAAAACTCTTCAGCCTGGATACGTTTGCCGCGCAGAATGCCATTTAAATCCGGTACGAACACATCCATAAAAGCGCGTTTCAGGATATTTTCGCAGGAAGTCATCCAGTTCGCTTGAGCTTACGTTGCTTGTCATTTTTTATCCTGTGGTCTCTTCATGGGAAGAAGGTTTCCAGTGTTTTGTTGATCAATGGTGCCGCGACGCTGTTGCTGCGCTCTGCCTGGTCCGCCAACTGCATCAATCGTGCACGGCTATTGATACCGAGCCAGCGAACCGGTTCTATTTCCCAGAGTTTTTTATCCAGTTCCCGTTCGCGCTCCGGGTTAACCCAGGGGGTGTGTACCCTGTCTGTGTCACGCTCAAGAATCAAATCTGCCATTGTCCGACCGGCAAGATTGCTTGCTCCGACACCATTGCCGAAAATAACCGCCCGCCCAACCAAATTGCTTTTCCCGGTTGAAACATACGGCCGGATTCAGTGTGCGGGAAACACCCAGTGCACCACCCCATGCGTGTGTATAGCGACTGTCACGGAGCGTGGGGAAAAAACTTCAGCAGGGATTCCCATACCAGGTCAAATACTGAATCAGCGGGATCAAAATGAGGCTCTGATTCCCGAACCATAAAGATAGGAACCACGGCAACCAAACGCAATACGGCGGTCAGCGGTCAGCAGGCCGTAGGTGGTCATGTGATCAAGGTTGTTAAATGCATAACGCTGCTGCAGGCCGGTTTGTTCAAGTTGTTGCTCGCTCAGGGGTTCGGTAGCAATCATCATGGAATGTACCGGGATCAACTTACGCCCAAGACCTTTAATGGATCCTGTATAACCCTCGGTGGCCAGCACGGTAGCGCCGGCTTTCACGCGACCTCCCACTGTTTTGAAACCCTGTTGATCCAGTTGGACGACAGGTGTTTTTTCGAAAATTTTCACTCCCTGCCCTTCCACAACATCTGCCAGGCCACGCGCCAGGCGTGCGGGGTGGATGGCCGCACAATGACTCATAAACATGCCGCCGAGTGCGCCATCAACATTAATCTGTTCACTTAATTGTTGTGCCGTTAACCAGCGAAAGTCCTGCTCGCCGAAACCCAGGTCATGCATGAAATCCACATATTCACGAACTCTCAGGAGCTGAGCCGGAAGTATGGCGGCTTCAACCTGACCCGACTGATCAAAGTGACAATCGACAGACTCCTGTTCTGATACCCGCCCCTACCTCTTTGACGGTGTCAAACAATAGTCGTTGCAGTCGTTTGGCTGCATCTGCCAGATCGGGCTGGACAAGGGCTTTCTCCAAGCCGGACAGGTATGAGCTACACCAACCGCCATTACGTCCCGATGCGCCAAAACCTGCAATCTCGGACTCGATGATGGCAATTGACAGCTCAGGTTTGAGTTTCTTTAGATAATACGCGGTCCACAGCCCGGTATAACCGGCACCCGCGATTGCAATATCCACCTCAATATCATTGTCGAGGCTCGATCGCGGTATCAACGGTTCGGGAAGACTGTCATGCCAGTAGCTGAGTTTTCGATACTTTCGCTGCGCTTCATCTGCATCTGACGACTGCATATCGATATGGCTCACTCGGCTCGATCACGGGTTTTCCAAGTATGTCACATTTTCCTTTTCACATCTTCGCGTGAAGTCCCCTGTATATTGGGTAGACAAACCCACCTGACTTGTGGAAGCTATCGGATTGGTTAAACATTGAGGTGTTTCATGAGCAAAGCTACGGCAGAGAATCCGGGCAATAATCTGACACGTGACTGGCAGGACAGGGATCACCGCCATTACCTGCACCCGTTCACAGATCACAAGGATCTTGGCAACAAGGGGACGCGTATCATCACGCATGCTGAGGGCGTGTATATCACGGATTCCGAAGGCCAGCAAATTCTCGATGGTATGGCTGGCTTATGGTGTGTCAACCTGGGTTATGGACGTCAGGAACTCATTGATGCCGCAACCCGGCAATTGCAGCAACTACCGTATTACAACTGCTTTTTCCAGACGGCCCATCCTCCAGCGATCGAGCTTTCCACCGCGCTTTGCGAAATCAGCCCACCTCAGTTTAACCATGCCTTTTTTACCGGCTCCGGTTCAGAGGCAAACGATACCGTGATCAAGCTGGTCAGGCGTTACTGGGATCTGCTTGGCCAGGCAGACAAGAAGGTCATTATCAGTCGTAAGAACGCCTATCACGGCAGTACCATTGCCGCCAGTACCCTTAGCGGTATGGATGAAATGCATAAACAGACCGGTGTGTTGTTACCGGGTATTGAACATATTGATCAACCATACTATTTCGAGCTTGGCGGAGATTTGAGCGAGGAGGAATTTGGTTTGCAACAGGCGCGTTTGCTGGAGCAGAAAATCCTGCAACTGGGCGCTGAAAACGTCGCAGCATTTATCGGTGAACCGGTTCAGGGTGCAGGCGGCGTTATTATCCCGCCGGCAAACTACTGGGCGGAAATACAACGAATTTGTAAACAATATGACATCCTGTTGATTGCGGATGAAGTCATTACCGGCTTTGGCAGACTGGGCGAGTGGTTCGGCTCTGTAAAACTGGGGATTGAAGCTGACCTGATGCCATTTGCCAAGGGTGTCAGCTCCGGGTACCTGCCATTGGGTGGAGTGCTGATCTCAGACCGGGTTGCAGACGTGGTGATATCAAAGGGTGGTGAATTTGCACACGGCTACACCTATTCCGGACACCCGGCAGCCTGTGCCGTAGCACTGGCCAGCATCAATATTCTTCGCGATGAGGGCATCATAAACCGGGTCCGTGAGGATATCGGGCCATATTTTAACCAGCGCTGGGCCAGCCTGGCGGAGCACCCGTTAGTGGGTGAGGCCCGTAGCATCGGCTTGATGGCTGCGCTTGAAATAGTCGCTGACAAAGATAGCCCGGGAGAGGTTTCATAAAGACCTGCAGGCCGGTTCCCGTTGCAGGGATTTTTGTTTTACCAATGGCCTGGTGATGCGCGCAGTGGGTGATACGATGATCGTGTCACCGCCGCTGATCATGGAACATGCACACGTTGATGAACTGGTTGAAAAAGCCTGGCGCTGCCTGGACCTTACTGCTGAATCCATAGCGGGTTCCTGATGGGCAACGATAAAGACCATAGCGGGAAAGACTGGGATCAAGAGTGAACTCAATTACACAACTAAAATCGAGTTTTTTAACCGCGCAAAATATTTTCCGTTTCTTTAAATACGGCATCTTTATTCTGCTGACGTATGACGGTTTGCTTTTTTTCTACGGAGACCTGGCAGCCAGCGCAGTTACATTCGGTGATGCGGTCACCTGGCGTAATGCGATCGAGGCATATTCGGCGACGTTCGATACGTTGGCATGGGTAGCCCTGTTGTTACTTTTTGAACTGGAAACAGCCATCATTCCTGATCACCTGCTGAAGGGCTGGCTTAAATGGGTTTTGAAGGGTCTTTCAGGTATTTGCTATTTTTTTATTATCTATTCTTTTTATGGTTATATTTACAAATATGGTGTTATAACCGACCTGGTGCCACTCAATATTGATGACATCTGTAGTCTGATCGGTACAAACTTCACCTATGTGTTAACCCTGGATGAATATCTGCCTCTGGACCAGGCCGTGTGTACAGCCATGAATGGGCTACCGGTAATGCAGATTAATGGGACTGAGATCATCGGTGTTGAGCCCGCCATGGGTGACGCCATCGCACTTGCCGTCATTGACATTGTCAACGCAGCGGACTGGCTGATCATCGTTTTGTTGCTTGAGCTTGAAGTGTACCTACAACTAAAAGACAAGCTGACCAACAGGATGATGTTTACCCTCAAGTACACCAAGGGCTTTTTCTATGCGGTTTTATTGTACTGTGCTATCTACTGGGGAGTGAAAAGCACCTTCCTTGATGGCTGGGATGCGTTCCTCTGGTTGGTCGCTTTTGTCTTTATCGAACTTAATATATTCCAGTGGCACTCGGAAAGCGAAGAAGAGCGCGAGCATGTGATGAAGGTTTAATGATGCAGGATTCACAAGAGATAAGGCGGCATAAAAGCTATATTGCCAGATAACCATGAAATTCCACCAAACCGAAATGGAGGTTGTGATGATTAACTACATTCAAGTCCTGAGGATTCCAATACTTATTTTGTTTGTATTTGCACTGCCGTCGCCGGCACTGGCCGCAGCCGGGAGTGAAAACAAACCAAATATTGTGCTTGTTCTAATGGACAATTTTGGTTACGGCGAAATCGGTGTTTATGGTCGGTGGTGTTTTGCGTGGTGCGCCTACACCGCGTATCGATAGTATCGCGGAAGAGGGATTCCGGTTAACCAACTTCAATGTCGAAGCGGAGTGTACGCCGTCGCGTACCTCTCTCATGACAGGTCGTTACGGGATTCGTGCCCGGCAGCGGCCTGAAGGTCCTCCCAGGGGTATATGGTGGGGCATTACACAATGGGAAATTACACTTGCGGAGATGTTAACGGATGCCGGTTACGCGACGGGCATGTTTGGAAAATGGCACCTGGGAGACACTGAGGGTCGATTCCCCACTGACCAGGGTTTCGATGAGTGGTATGGAATTCCCAATTCATCGGATCGAGCCTTCTGGCCGGACAGCGATAGCTGGCAGGAAGGGGCCCACCCGGATCTGGAGTTCACTTACGTGGTGTCGTCAAAGCGAGGTGAAACGCCTAAGAAGCTGGAAGTGTACGGCCGCGAGAAGCGCAAGACGATCGACCGGGAAATCACCGACCACGCGATCGACTTTTATCAAGCGCAAGGCCAGTGCCAAAAAGCCTTTTTTCGCCTATCTCCCCTATACGCAAACTCACGAACCGGTCGATGCTCATCCCGACTTTAAGGGCAAGACCGGAAACGGCAGCTTTGCTGATGTTCTTGCACAGACAGATGCCTATGTGGGCGAGATCCTCGATACGATCGATCGACTGGGAATCAAAGAAAACACCATCTTTATCTTTACCTCGGACAATGGCCGCGAAGGTATCAAGAGATCGTTTGGCTTCACCGGTCCCTGGCGGGGAACCATGTTTTCTCCCTATGAGGGGTCCCTGCGTGTTCCTTTCCTGATCCGCTGGCCCGGGAAAATCCCCGCCAGACAGGTATCCAACGACATTGTCCACCTGGTCGACTTGTTCCCCACTTTAGCGAACATGGTAGGAGGTGAAATACCGAAGGATCGGATTCTGGATGGCGTTGACCAGACTGCCTTCCTGACTGGCAAGGCGAAGAAATCCGACCGGGAGTCCATCGTTATTTACATCGGCAACGAGTTGTTTGGGGTGAAATGGCGCAATTGGAAAATGCTCATCAAGGAAATCGATGAAGACAGTTATGCGATCCAAAAGATGGCCTATCCATCAATCTACAATCTACTCATAGACCCAAAGGAAGAGGCTCCCCGAAGCCTTCTATCTTGATGACACCTGGGTAGACGCTCCATTATGGCAAGTGGTAGAGGATCACCTGGCTTCAATTGAAAAAGATGCGGGTGCTCCGGACCCCTGATGAAGGTTTAGCTGGTCTTGTGCGGTAGTGATCGCATCCATGAAACTACCGGGAACCGGAGATGCAATGGTAATAGGGTGTGTCCTCTACCGACGAAGGGTCTCTAACCTTTTATTCATCTCCACAGCGAGCCGCCCGGTTGTGCGATCATCGAAGCCGATAAGGGAAACATCGTCAATATGGTTCGCCACGCGATCACAGAGTTCACTCAGTCGGCGAATCGACATTCTCTCGGGCACACCGAACCGCGATGCGAATTCAACCAGAAATCTTCCCCGCAGATTGGCGTTTCTCCCATCCAGTTTCAATGCCATGTGCTGATCCAACGGATAGGGAATTGTTGACACTAAATCATAGACAGGCGTAGGAACGACGAGTCGCTCAGCTTGCAACCAGTGCACAGAATAGTTTTTTGCGTGCATATCACCATTGCCAATGATCCAGCTAAAAGCGATCTGCTCAACGAGGCCCATAATTGAAGCCTCACGTGATGACACCACCTTTACCAGTCGCTTTGCAATATCGTTAAAGCTGACCCGGTACTTGTCGGCGGGCCACTTGTTCAGTAGTTGACAGGCATCCTCCTGCGCCAGTCGCTGTATAGCCCCCCCCACAATTCTGCGATCGAAGCGCTCCACCAGTAAGCCGCTTACTCCGTCACGGTCTTTAATCACCTCAAATGCAGGGACCGACAGGCCGGCGTGTCTGGCGAGGCCCAGGCAAAAAGCTTCATTCTCAACGATTAGTGGGTATTCAGGTGGGTTGAGCTTCAGGATCGCGGGCCCATTTGTCCCTGTGACAGGGAAGGACACCATCGCGTCAGACAGTTTGTTCTGCACTCCTGGCAGCGCGCTGTCCAATTCCAGCGTTGAGGGGTCGATTGAACGTGCAAACAAATCTTCAAAAGAGACATCTTTCGGGGCACTCGGTAAAATTCGGGAATTGCTTTTGGGTTTCAGATCGTGCCCCACAACACGAACATCACCCACTGCATCTTCTCCCACGGCCAGCAGCAAAGACAGCTCATCATCGGGTGAAGTCTTGACCGCTGCAATGACCGCCATCAGGCGTGCCCCTTCCGGAAGCAGGCCAGCGAAGAATGCCGGTACCGCGCCAGCACCGGTTATGTACGAGGCCTCACGTACAGGCAGGGTGGAAGCCACCGCATCGTTACTTCCAGCAATATATTCCCGGGTATAGCTGAAAGATACGCCATCGCCGGTTCTGGTGAGGTAGCCCGCTAGCTGATCACCTTTGTAAACATCTGCAATTTCGGCAGATTTGGCATCTGATGGTTTCATCTGCGACCATCCTCATAACGGGGCGTGACACCCAGGTTGAGACCAACCACGGCGGCGATGCACACCACCGTGGAGAAGGTAACAGCCTCGTTGCCTGTCTCCACGCGACTTATTGTCTGTCGCTGCAGACCCGCGATCTCGGCGACATCCTGTTGAGTCATGCCGAGTTGTTTCCGCCGGACGCGAATCGCAGCACCGATCTGCTGTGTAATGTTTGTTATGTCATACATTTGTGCTTATGATATCTAAATTACTCCAACAGTCAATCAATATGTTTGTTTGAGCGAACATATTCCTTGAATATGTTGTTTCCAGACAAGTTTGTTAATCAAATGTCTGCTACCGAGAACATTTTGTCACAAGATGTAAAGTTTGTCACCAGTGAGAGATGACCGGAACGCTTGGCGCCGGCGGTGGCATCAATTGGTTGAGTGGCGAGTCACTGCTTGTTTTAGCCAGCCGGTGGTAGTACTGCCATCAGCGTTGATTGCCTGGCTTATGATTCGCAAATCTTATGGCTGAACAGTAATGCAAAACCTGGGGTAGTTTTGGGTGCAAATTAACCGGCCAGCAACAAAGACTGGTGAAGCGCGGCCCAAAACCCGCTTAATTGGAGTTTTTACTCTGACCCCATTTATTAGATACGTGAACAACCAGCTTGATTTCACTGGCTGAAAAATCTACCGATTTTTACACGCCGAAATCATAGCTTAACCGTTAGCAAACATTTGGAAGAAACCTGTCACTTTAGCAATAGCTTTTGCGTCTAATCATAAAACTGTTAGAGAAAGAATTATGAAAAGACAAACCTTATTAATTAAATTAATTCCAATACTTTTTATTGGGTTAACCTTACAAACACAAGCTAATACCAAAGCCAATCTCGGATTTGAGGATAAAGTACAAAGCTGGTTAACTAAAAATAATGTTCCGGCAGTTGGCATTGGAATAATAGAAGACGGTGAAATCAAGTATGTAAAGGTAATCGGAGAACTTAAAAAAGGTGTTCCTGCAATTGATAATGCAATATTTTCTATTGCATCCATGACAAAACCTGTAACTGCAGTGCTGACATTGAAATTAGTAGAATCTGGAAAATGGGATTTAGACGAACCCTTATTCCATTATTGGATTGATCCGGATATTGCAAACAACCCTTTCCACAAAAAACTTACCACACGCCATGTGTTGAGTCACCAGACCGGATTTCCAAATTGGCGGGATGGGAAACTAACATTTAGATTTGAACCCGGAACAGAATATCATTATTCAGGCGAAGGTTTTGTCTATTTAGCAAGAGCTTTGGAACGAAAGTTCAATAAAACATTACAACAATTAGCCGATTCATTATTATTTAAGCCAATTGGAATGAAAGATACCAGGTATGGTTGGAATAAAAATGTTGATGAATCAAGATTTGCTTTTGGACATGATTCTCAAGGAAAGATAGTTCCACGGTCATGGACCGTAGGT
>PVMK01127596.1_pt1 | contig 24510 bp, 25 predicted proteins | sample 1853481 | NCBI WGS metagenome assembly PVMK01 (sample SAMN08533507, study PRJNA380276) | Marine sediment metagenome, whole genome shotgun sequencing project.
AAGTCGCTGCTGGTAATCTCAATACCAGAGTGACGATCGAAACCAATGATGAACTGCAATTTTTAGCAGACTCCTTTAATGACATGGCTGCCTCCATCCAGAAACGCGATCAGGATTTAAAGGATTTTGCCACCAAACGCATTATGGAATCAGAGAGGTTAGCTCTGATTGGTCAACTTTCGGCAAATATCGCCCACGAACTGAATAATCCTCTGCAGGGAATTGTCACTTTCTCTCATTTGCTGCTGGAAGACAATAAGAACTTAGATACAAATTACCAATACTCCCTTGAGAAGATCGTTGGCCAGGCAAACCGCTGCCGGGATATCATCCGGGGTTTACTGGATTTTTCACGCCAGAGGCAGCCCGATAAATCTTACTACGATATCAACGCCATCATCGATGAGTGCATTTCCCTGGTAGAGCTTCAGGCGCTTTTCCATAACATTCACATTAACAGAAACATGCAGGCTGGCCTTCCCCTGGCTGTGATCGACCCGTCCCAGATCGAACAGGTATTCATGAATATGATCATCAATGCTGCCGAAGCTATGGATGGCAATGGTTATTTGACCATCAGCACCAGAGTAAATGAAATAACCAATGATGTCGAAATCGCCTTTTCCGATACCGGCCCTGGAATTAGTGAAGAGAATCTGAGAAAAATATTTGACCCCTTCTTCACCACCAAGGATGTAGGGCATGGAACTGGACTTGGACTGGCTATCAGTTATGGCCTTGTTCGAAGTCATAAAGGCTCCATCATGGTTGACAGTATTGTTGGTGAAGGCACAACATTTGTCGTGAGTTTGCCTATTGAAGAGAATGGAGAAAATGGAAAGCATTAACGTAAAAAACCTTTCAGCAAAAATTCTTGTTATTGACGATGAAGAGATCGTTCGCGAATCCTGCGTGCGTATACTTCAAAGCCAGGAGTATCAAGTTAAGACTGCCGATAATGGAGATATGGGTTTAATCACCCTTAAGGAATTTCAACCCGACCTGGTACTGGTTGATCTAAAAATGCCCGGCATGTCCGGATTTGAAGTGCTTGAAGAAATCTATACTTATGACGCGACTATCGTAACAATTGTGATCACTGGTTTTGCAACCGTAAATTCTGCGATTGAAGCCATGAAAAAAGGCACTTTTGATTTTATTCCCAAACCCTTCCAACCAGATGAGCTGAGGTTGGTTGTCCATCGCGGCCTTCAACGCAGAAACCTTGTGCTGGAAACCATCGCATTGCGAAATGAAAAAGAAATGCTCCGGGAGCATTTTGCGGCTATCGTTTCCCATGAATTGAAATCACCCCTTGGAGCAGTCCAGCAGAACTTATATGCCCTGGCGGAAGATTTAGAAGAAAAACTAACAGCAGAACAAACAGAAAAGCTCCAACGTTTACAGAATCGAATTCAAGACCTTGTTAAATTGATCAATACCTGGCTGCGGGTAATTTCAGTAGATATCAACAAGATCAAAGAGCAATTTGAAATCATATCCATCATTCCAATACTTGAACAATCGGTTGAAACTGTCGAAAACCAGGCAATCAGAAAAGACATCACCATCACAACAGAAATTCAAGGTGAACCCGGAACGATTGCAGGTGATAAAGGTTCATTAACGGAAGCTGTGTCAACTTTGCTCACCAATTCAGTCAAATACAGTCAGATCGGCGGCGAAATTAAAGTGACCGCATCACAAGCGATAATCAACTTCTGATCGCAGTTACCGATAACGGGGTTGGTATCGCTGAAGAAGACATCAACTTCATATTTGCTGATTTTTACCGTGGGGATAATCTTCCCGAAGGAGAGAGAAGTTCTGGTGTTGGCTTGACAATAACAAAAAATATTATTGAAGCCCATGATGGCACAATCGAAGTAAAAAGTGAAATAGGAAAAGGAAGTACATTTACCATCCGTTTACCCCTGGTAGATGGACCAGAAACCACCTGAGTAAGGAGGAAAGATGGCTAAAGATGTTCAATTATTAATCATTGATGATGATCCAGATTATGTAGAGGGAATCCAGTCAACACTGGAAAAAGCCGGATATGCTGTGGACGTGGCATACAACCCAAAGGACGGCTTTTCAGCCCTTGAATCCAAGAAATATGACTTGCTTTTACTGGATATCATGATGGGAAGGGGAGCCGAGGGCGTAATGGTGGCCCGGAAAATAAATAAGGATCCTGAACTAAGGAAAATCCCTGTGTTAATTATCACGGGAATCAGGGAACAAATGGCATTCCTGTTCCCTGGACAGCCAATCCATCCCCGTTTTCTCCCAACGGATGAACTGCTCGAGAAACCGGTGGAGCCAAAATTATTATTAGAAAAAGTCAGCCATTTATTATCATTGGCTGCTGAAAAGAAAGCAGACTAAGCAAGGAGGAAGAAGCTTATGGCATCAAAGCCAGCATTCAGCACCGAGATTTCTAACCTTCTCTATGCTGCGCATGGAAACCCGATAAATGCCTGTATCCAGTGCGGAACATGTTCCGGTACCTGCCCGGTCGCCGATTATATGGATCAAACTCCCCGCAGATTGATTGGTATGATCAACGCCGACATGAAATACGATGTATTGGACTGCAATACATACTGGTTCTGCGCTTCCTGCTACCATTGCACTGTGCGCTGCCCAGCTGATATTGACATCGCCGGTGTTATGTATGCAGTCAAACGCTATTCGATCTGGAATAAAACCTATGCAGAGGATCTGGTAGGCCCCAAGTTCTCAGAGGTATTTGTCAAGACAATCATCAGAAGCGGGCGGTCCTACGAACCAATACTTGCCCCGACCTATATGTTCCAACTTGGAACGAAAGAATTCATCCAGGAGGCTTTCAACGCCAGCAAGATGATGATGAAAGGGAAGATCCCGGTTTTGCCTCCTCGCATCAAACGCCTGGATAATTTTAAGAAAATGATCCGGAAGATCATTCCTCTAGGAGAGTCATCATGAAAAAATTCGCCTATTTCCCGGGTTGCTCTCTAGAGAAAATAGCATCCAGCTATCATAAATCCAGCCTGGAGACCACCAAAGTCTTTGACATCGAACTCCAGGAGTTAGATGACTGGAACTGCTGTGGAGCAACCTCATATTTCCACGTAGACCAACTGCTAGCCCACACGCTGGTTGCACGAAACCTGGCACTGGCAGAAAAAGAAGGATTGGACCTGGTGGCGCCCTGCAGCGCCTGTTACAAGAATGCTTTTTTCACCAATCAAATTTTAAAAGAAGACCAGGATCTGGCAGAACATATCAATTTTGCCCTGGAAGAAGATGACCTGCAATTCAATGCTGAAATCGATGTTCACCACCTGATTGATGTTTTCGTTAACGAGATCGGAATGGATGAAATATCAACCAAAGTTACCAACCCACTAAAAGGATTACAAATCGCACCGTATTATGGCTGCCAGATTGTCAGACCAAGGAAAAATGGAGAGGAAATAGAAAACCCCCGTTTTTTTGAGGAGATAATCTCGGCGATTGGTGCTGATCCGGTTAATTTCCCGGAACGACTCCGCTGTTGTGGGGGTTCTTTGATCATGACCAGCAGGGTTCCTGCTCTCAATATGGTTCGCATCCTGCTTCAAAGCGCAGAAAGGAACGGTGCTGATGTGATCGCAACCGCCTGCCCACTCTGCCAGGTCAATCTGGAATGTTACCAAACAGCAGTAAATGAGGAGTTTGGAACTGATTTCAAACTCCCGGTGTTGTATTTCACCCAATTAATAGGGTTGGCATTGGGCCTTTCACCCAAAAATCTTGGATTTGGTGTCGAACTGGTTTCCGCCAAACCAATCTTTAAGAAATTATTGCCAAAGGAGGCCAATTGAAAGCTATACCTGGTCTCTCAAAACAAAACATGAAAAATGGTTGGATTAAAAAACGAGATAAGATTATGTGCTCGATAGACGTTATGGATAGGAGAAAAACCTATGACTGATACCAAAACACCCCCATCACTTGAAGAAAAAGTTGGTGTCTACATCTGCCACTGTGGAACTAATATTTCGAAGGTAGTGGATGTAGAAGATGTCGCAAAATGGGCGGAGAACAATCCCCATGTTGCGATATCCCGTGAATATAAGTTCATGTGCTCTAGCCTGGGACAGGAACTTATAGAGCAGGATATTAAGGAACATGGATTAACCAAGATCGTGGTTGCTTCCTGCTCTCCTCACATGCATGAAGGAACATTTCGAACCGCAACAGAAAATGGAGGATTGAATCCCTTCATGTTCGAAATGGCCAATATCCGGGAACATGACTCCTGGACAACCGACGACGAGGAAGCAGCCACCCTCAAAGCAAAAGCCCTGGTAAACGCTGCCGTTGAAAGGGTTATCCACCATGAGCCGCTGGAAGAAATCCCCGTAGAGATCAATCCCAACACCTTGATTGTCGGCGGCGGTATCGCCGGAATCACGGCAGCATTGGAATTGGCAAATGGCGGCAACCACGTGTATCTGGTTGAAAGACAGCCTTCCATTGGCGGCCACATGGCCCAGCTTGATAAAACCTTCCCCACCCTGGACTGCTCAGCCTGCATCCTGACTCCTAAAATGGTTGATGTTGATCACCATCCCAACATCACTTTGTTAACCTGGAGCGAAGTGGAGAAGATGGATGGCTACATGGGCAATTTTGAAGTCACAGTACGCAAAAAAGCTCGTTATGTGATTGAAGAACACTGCACCGGCTGTGGAATATGCATCGAAAAATGCCCCTTCAGTGTTATTGATGATGAATTTGAGGTTGGTATGAGAGAGCGTAAGGTCATTTACAGGCCTTTCCCTCAAGCAGTGCCCAAATACCCTGTAATTGACACTGAAAATTGTGTTTACTTCCTGAAAGGAAAATGCAAGGCCTGTCAGAAATTCTGCCCGACAGAACCAAACTCAATTGACTTTGAACAACAGGATGAAATCCTTAAACTTCAGGTCGGGAATATCATCCTGGCCACTGGCTACGAACTGTTTGACGTAAAACGTATTCCACAATACGGTTACGGCCAGCTTGAAAATGTATTCACCAGCCTTGAATTTGAAAGGATGGCCAATGCCGCAGGTCCAACCGAGGGCAAGATCGTGTTACGGGATTATGAAACCAAACCGGAATCAGTTGCCATTGTGCACTGTGTTGGATCAAGGGATGATAATTACAACAAGTACTGCTCCCAGGTCTGCTGCATGTATTCCCTCAAATTTGCCCACCTGATCCATGAACGGCTTCCGGACGCAATGGTTTACAACTGCTATATAGACATGCGCACACCCGGAAAAGGATATGAAGAGTTTTATGACCGGCTCTTGAAAGAAGGAACCAATTTCATACGCGGAAAGGTGGCAGAGATAACCGATTCTGCCAGGATCCCCGAAGAGGAAGGCAAATTGATTGTCCAGGTTGAAGACACTTTGATCGGAAGGCAAAGAAGAGTGCCAGTAGATATGGTGATCCTCAGCCCGGCCATGGAAGCACAGCCAGATTCAAAGGAAGTATCCCAATTGTTCAAGATGGGCTGCGACTTTGAAGGATTTTTCATTGAAAGACATCCCAAGCTTGATCCTATAGCCACGATGACAGAAGGTATCTTCATTGCCGGCGCTTGCCAGGGACCTAAAGACGTCCCAATGACTGTTTCTCAGGGAGCCGCTGCGGCTTCTAGAGTTGCCAGTCTGATCAGTCGGGGAACTGTCATGATGGAACCTATCCGGGCCAGTATTGACGCAGAAGCCTGCTCCGGCTGCAAGATCTGTAACAACATGTGCCCCTACAATGCAATTGAATTTGTAGAAGAAGAAGGCTATTCCGAGGTTATTACAGCACTTTGCCAGGGATGCGGCACATGCGTGGCAGCTTGCCCCAGCGGTGTCATCACCGGCGCCCACTTCACCAACGTCCAGCTATTCTCCCAGATCGAAGGATTACTATGGGACATGCAGGATTTAGAACCAGTCCCAGCTGGGAAGGAGGAATAAATGAGTGAAAAATTTGAACCCATAATTGTTGGATTCCTGTGCAATTGGTGCTCCTACCGGGCAGCGGACCTTGCTGGTACAGCCCGCATTAAATATGCGCCCAATCTGAGACCCATCCGGGTCATGTGTTCCGGACGGGTTGATCCTCAGTTTGTTTTAAAAGCCTTAATGCATGGCGCAGACGGAGTGTTAATTGCCGGCTGCCATCCAGGTGAATGCCATTATGTTAATGGCAACATTAAAGCCTTAAGACGTTTTCTGCTCTTGAAAAAGACCCTCTCTCAATGGGGAATCGAAGACGAACGAGTCCAATTATTATGGGCCTCCGCTTCTGAAGGTATTTTCCTGGCAGAAAAGGTCAATGTAATGACTGAAGAACTCCGAACACTTGGTCCCCTACGCTGGCACGAAAAAGTACTCGGCGGAAATGGATCAGCACCTATCCCCGTAAAGGAGGCATGACATGGGAGCAAAAGAAAAACCAAAACTGGCCATGTACTGGGCTGCAGCCTGCGGTGGATGTGAGATCTCGGTACTCAATATTCACGAAAATATTCTCACCGTGGACGAGATCTTCGATATCGCTTTCTTCCCCTGTATCGCTGATTTCAAGACCAAGGATCTTGAATCTTATCCAGATGGATATATTGATCTTTGTCTGTTTAATGGCGCCATACGAAATTCAGAAAATGAAGAGATGGCCCACTTGCTCCGAAAGAAGTCCAAAGTTATGGTGGCTTTTGGATCCTGTGCTTATGAAGGTTGTATCCCCGCCTTGTCCAATCTGACCACAAAAGAAGCGACTTTCAACAAGGTTTACATTGATAATCCTACGATTGACAATCCAGATGGTATCTTCCCTCAGGAGGTAAGCAAAGTAAAAGAGGGAGAACTTACATTGCCCTACTTCTACAATACAGTAAAATCCCTTGACCAGGTAATAGATGTTGATTATTACCTGCCGGGATGCCCCCCTGAACCTCCTCAGATTTGGGCTGTTTTACAGGTTGTAGTGGGAGCTTTACTTGAAGGAAATCCACTTCCACCTGCTGGAGCGATCATTGGTGCCGGCACAACTGCAGTTTGTGATGAATGCGATCGTGAAAAGAGTGAAAAATGCATCAGCCGCTTCTACAGGCCTTACGAGATAATTCCTGACCCGGATCAGTGTTTGCTGGAACAGGGTTTAATATGTATGGGCTTAGCCACCCGGAGTGGCTGCGGTGCCCTTTGTCCAACAGTCGGAATTGGTTGCCGGGGCTGTTATGGTCCCCCTGACGGAGTTATTGACCAAGGGGCTAAAATGTTATCTGCTATTGCATCAGTTATCGATGCAGGTGACGAGACAATGGATGAAGATGTACTTGAGCAGAAAATTCAGGAAGTTGTAGATACCATTGCTGATCCTGCCGGTACTTTCTACCGCTTCAGTATGGCACACTCAATTCTCCGACGCGTCAAGAACGGAAAAGGAGATTCGTAATGGACCGAATAACAATCGATCCCATCACTAGATTGGAAGGCCACGGCAAGATCGAGATCTTCCTGGACAAAGAAGGCAATGTAGAAAACGCCTATTTACAGATCCCTGAGTTGAGAGGGTTTGAACAATTTTCTATCGGCCGCCCGGCTGAAGAAATGCCCCGGATCACTAACCGGATCTGTGGAGTTTGCCCTGAAGCTCACCACATGGCTGCTACAAAAGCTTTGGATGCTTTGTTTGATGTTGAACCATCTTCAGTTGTCAAAAAGCTCCGAGAGCTGTTCTACACCTCATTTTATGTGACTGACCATACCGTTCACTTTTATGCCCTTGGGGGCCCTGACTTTATCCTCGGCCCTGATTCAGATCCAGCCCAAAGAAATATCCTGGGTGTGATCCACAAAGTTGGTGTGGATATTGGTATACAGGTAATCGAGTGTAGAAAACGCAACCATGAGGTCATCAAAATGCTCGGCGGCCGCGAAATTCACCCGGTTGCTGGACTGCCTGGCGGTTGGAGCCAGGCTCTCACCAAGGAAAATCAAAAGATCGTCCTGGACTATGCAAAACAAAATGTGGATTTCGCATTGTTCAGTTTGAAGATATTTGATGACATTGTGCTGGCCAACCAGGCCTATGTTGACTTGATCGTTTCAGATACTTTCACCCATGAAACCTACTATATGGGTACTGTCGATGAAAATAATCTCGTAAACTTCTATGACGGCCTGATCAGAGTTACAAGTCCAGATGGCAAAGAGCTGGTTAAATACCCGGCCAAAGATTATGCCAAACACATCGCTGAACGTGTAGAGCCCTGGTCATACCTGAAATTCCCCTACTTAAAAGCTGTGGGATGGAAAGGTTTTGTTGACGGTGTGGACAGCGGAGTCTATTGCGCTACCCCACTCTCCAGGCTGAATGCCTCAGATGGCATGGCAACACCCAAAGCCCAGGAACACTTTGAAAGATTCTATGAGACATTGGGATCTAAAAAAGTAGATGGAAGGTATTCTCCAGTTCATCACCGTCTTGCAACCCACTGGGCCCGCCTGATCGAGCTGCTTTATGCTGCTGAACGAATGCTCGAGTTGACAGAGGATCCGGAAATAACTGACCCCAATGTGCGGGTGGTTGTGACCAATACCCCAACAGAAGGTATCGGCAGTGTTGAAGCACCTCGGGGAACCCTGACCCATCATTATAAAACTGATGAGAATGGAATCCTGACTGATGTCAATTTGATTGTTGGAACTACCAATAATAATGCTCCCATAGCTATGTCTATTAAAAAGGCAGCTCAAGGATTGATCAAAGGTGGCGAAGTGAGTGAAGGTTTGCTTAACACTATCGAGATGGCTTTCAGGAATTACGATCCCTGCATGTCTTGCGCGACCCACTCTCTGCCGGGACAAATGCCGCTTGAGGTTGAAATCAAAGACGCAGATGGCAACTTGATCGAAACCAGAAGCCAATATGTAGATTGATCCTGGAGATACGAACTATCAAGTAAAATGAAGTAACCAGTGACCGGCTGTATTCGCTGGAAACTGGTTGCTTCTTTTATGTTAAAGCCTATGAAAACATTGATAATTGGACTGGGCAATCCCATCCTGACTGATGATGGTGTAGGCGTGAAGGTTGCCTGGAAACTTGAAAAGATAATAGATCTTGATGCCCATCCTGAGCTGGAAATCACTGAAGCCAGCGCAGGCGGTCTGCGTTTGATGGAGTTTGCTCGATTATGACCGTGTAATCCTCATTGATGCCTATTATTTACTCCCGGATACAACGAATCCCGGAAAGATCCACCGAATGACTCTTGATGATCTGCGGTCAGTGAGCCCTACACAACACAGCACTTCTGCCCATGATACCTCCCTGGTCACTGCCCTCGATGCAGCAGAACAAATGGGCTATAAGGTCCCGCAGGAGATTATTATCTACGCTGTTGAAGTAGAAAATATCCTTGATTTCAGCGAAATACCAACACCGGCAGTAGCTGCTGCGATTCCAATAGTCACAGCCAGGATCATCGAGGAATTTTCTTTTACTACCCGAGAAATATAGGCAAATTAATCCATCCTTATGAAGAATGACACCTGCACCAGTGTGCAGGTTATGTTATATTTTTTATGATCTTGTGATGTAACTATTTCAATCAGGACCTTTGGAATTCTTGATTATCAATCCAGTTATCCCTCCCTTACGGGTATCCGCTGAATGGAAAACGTCAATCTCATTATTTATTGAAATATTTATAAATGCGGTTATTGTCTCACTGAATACAGCGTAGACGAGGTTTTATATGAAAACTGTTTACCGTACAATCTTGATTGTGATTGGCAGCCTTATCCTGCTTCTGGTCACAGCTGCTGGAGTTCATGCCCTTACAACCTCAAATCTTGCTGGGATCACGGACCAAACTGGCGGCCCAATCGTTCAGGTTTCTCCACCTAAACCCGAAGAAGATACCTGCATCCATTGCCATGACGAAGAAGCGTTCACTAATATTTGGACCCCGCTTGTACGCTGGATTTTGTTCGGAGGAGCGGGCTTAGCCCTGTTATTTGGAGTCGCCCGCAGTGCCAGTGTCTGGAGATCACGCTCCGAGTGGGTCCCAATTCCCACACGGGTATTGGCCTGGATAGATGAGCGTTATGAACTTTCAGATTTCTTAAAACCCATCCTCAAAAAACCGGTCCCTGATTGGCAGAGGCGCTGGTGGTATTGCCTTGGCGGGTTAACCTTTTTCCTATTTTTGGTTCAGGGAATAACGGGAATAATGCTGGCTTTTTATTACAAACCTACCCCGGCAGAAGCCTATGCCAGCATTCAATTTATTGAAAATGAGGTATTGTTGGGGTCAGCAGTTCGCATGATCCACCACTGGTCAGCAAACGGCATGATTGTGATGGCCACGGCCCATATGTTGAGGGTTTTCATCATGGGAGTTTATAAAGCCCCCAGAGAATTGAATTGGGTCTCCGGAGTAATGCTGCTCGCAATGACTCTGGCATTTGGTTTTACAGGATATTTACTTCCCTGGGATCAACGGGCATATTGGGCAACTACTGTGGGAACTGAAATTGCCGGCAGTATACCAGTGATCGGAGAATTGGCTTTGGTTTTTTTGCGGACAGGTTGGAGTATAACCAGTTTAACCCTTAGCAGATTCTTTGCAGCTCACATCCTGATCTTACCCCTGGTAACAGTAACTTTCATGGGGTTGCATTTTATTATGGTCAGAAAACAAGGGATCATGAAACCGCTCTAAAGATCGTCTGAACAATACGGGAGTAACGTTATGTCAGAAAATGGTTCAGAAAAAAGCGTACCTTTTTATCCAGATCATGTGGCACTGGAAGCAAAAGTTGCCCTCGGAGTAGGTATCCTGATAATTATTATCGGGATTATTGGGCTGTTCGCTCCGGTAGGTTTGGGAGCACCGGCTGATCCTATGGATACCCCCGAACATGTGAAACCGGAGTGGTATTTCCTGTCCCTGTACCAGCTGCTCAGGTATATCCCGGAAACGGTTGGTGCTGTCATGCCGGTCGTGGTAATTCTCGGTTTGTTAATCCTGCCCTTCCTTGATAATAAACCTGACTCTTCAAAAAAGGCCGTCCGGACCAGATTTTGGATTACATTAATCGCGATGATCGTTCTTGTTGCCCTGACCATCTGGGGAGAGGTGAGTTAAATGAGTTCAATTACACGCCGCGACTTTTTCAGTATTCTCAAGAAGGGTCTGGCAGCTACGGGATTAACCGCCCTGTTGGGACCGTTTATTGCCTATTTTTACCCTCCCAGCCTGGAAGAAACCCCTTCAGAACCAGTCAGGGTAGGGACAGTTGATGAAATAGGCCCGGGCGAAAGCATCACTGTTCCCTTTGGCCGTTATCCAGCGATTGTTATCCACACCACTGAAGGGTTGAAGGCCTATTCAGCCGTTTGCACACATTTTGCTTGCATCTGCAAATGGGACAGCACAACCCAGGAAATTTACTGCCCCTGCCACGCGGGATATTTTGAACCCCTTCAGGGTAATGTTATTTCTGGACCACCACCCCTGCCTCTTGAAAAAATCACCCTCACCATCATTAATGGAGAGATTTTCATCGGAGACCCCGCATGACAACTACAGAGAGACGGATTTCAAAGCCCTGGTCCAGACTCGGAGAGACTCTATTGTACGCTTTTGGACAGATCAGGACTGTGAAAAAAGCTTATCCGGGTATTACCCACCTGCTGATATTTTGGGGTGTTCTGATCCAGTTGATTGGCACAGCAATCAAAATCATGCAAATGGGATTATTTGTCCCCTTCACCTGGCCTTTATTCTCAGATAAGGTTTATTTCGGTTATGAATTGATCATGGATTTAGCCGGCGCTGCCATCCTGGTCGGTGTGTTGATGGCACTGATCAGACGTTTATTCATTCGTCCGGATTATATGGAGAATACCTGGGATGATTATTACGCGTTGGTTTTACTGGCTTTGATTCCCCTGGTGGGATTTTTTACAGAAGGATTACGCATTTTCATCAGGAAACCAGACTGGGCTTCCTGGGCGCCAATAGGAAATTGGACAGCGGGTCTACTACAAAACACATCGCTGACAGCTGCCCAGGCATCTATCATCCATCCTTACATATTCATCCTCCATGTTGGCCTCGGATTGCTGATTGTGGCCAGCATTCCGTTCACTAAAATGCGGCATATGATCTTCACTCCGATCCATATTTTTTTCAAAACCAGCCGCGGTAAGGGTGAATTGGAAAGTATAGACGACATCATGAATGCCGAAGAATTGGGCGCAACAGCGATCAATGAATTCTCATCACTAAATTTGCTGGCTTTTGATGCCTGTCTGCAGTGCGGCCGCTGCGAAGAGGTCTGCCCGGCTTCAATCAGTGGGCTGAATTACTCACCCCGAACTCTTTTATTGATGCTCAGGGAAACCATGGCTGAGTCATTACTTTTTCCCCAGGAAGGTTCAGATTCTAATCTGACCCCGGATTTGCTGAAGGAGGAGTACTTGTGGTCCTGCACCACCTGCGGCCACTGCCTGGATGTTTGCCCGGCTTTTATTCGCCCCCCTGAGCAGGTTATAGATATCAGGAGAGCCCAGGTATTGATGACTGGTGATGTCCCGACAACCGTGGGAGAAACCCTTAGAAATTTTGAACGCCAGGGTAATCCCTGGGGCATGCCCAGTCAAGACCGGATGAGCTGGTCTGAAGGGCTGAATATTCGGGTGCTTAACCCCGGTGATGAAGTTGATGTGCTCTATTATGTTGGTTGTGCCGGATCTTTTGATGACCGCAATAAACGTGTCACACGGGCTTTTATTGATGTACTCAATAAATTGGGTGTTGATTATGGTGTATTAGGTGAAGCTGAGATGTGCTGCGGGGAAACTGCCCGGCGAATGGGAAATGAATATCTTTTCCAGGTTGCTGCGGAAGAAAATATTGCTCTTTTCTCGGAATACACATTTAAAACTCTCGTAACTCTCTGCCCCCATGGACTTAATACTTTCCGGAACGAATACCCAAGATATGGCGGTTCATTCAAGGTTTTACATGCTTCAGAGTTCCTAGCTGAAAAACTTCAGGAGATGAATATAAAGATCCCTGGCGAAGCAAATTACGGTAAACTTACTTTTCACGATTCCTGTTATCTCGGACGGTACCATGATGTCTATGCGCAGCCAAGGCAGGTTCTAACTCAGCTTGACCTGAAACCGCTGGAAATGAAGGCCTCCCGGGAGAATAGCTTCTGCTGCGGCGGCGGGGGCGGAGCCATGTGGTTGGAAACTGCGGCGGATACCCGCATCAACCACAATCGATTGAACCATGCCCTTGAACTTGAGGTGGATACCATCACTACAGCCTGCCCTTACTGTCTGATCATGTTTGACGATGCTCTGCGGTCAAAAGGTTTAACCGAATCCATTCAGGTTCTTGACCTGGTAGAAATCCTCAACACCTCAATACAGTACATAACGGGATCTATCATAGATCCCGTTATCTATTTAACTAGTTGGATAAGCAGCTGATCATTCCGCCCGATTTTTCACCAGCCAATCTGTAAACCACAAAAAGAGCACTACGATGCCCACCGGCAGCAATGCGCCTATCAGGCATCCCAATCCAACCAGCGCTGCGCCCTTTCCATAAAAGATATAGATCAAACCATCACCGACCAGAAAAACCAGAACCAGAAATCCAAATATCAACCTGTTTTGTGTGTTACGGGTATATTCCCTTAGATCTTTAGTCACTGCGGTAATCTCCTCCCGGTACTGGTATTTTTCTTAGGATTTCCCGGATCAAATCACCCGTTCGGAGCTCTTGCAATCTTGCTGATGAACTTAGGATAATCCTGTGGCCCAGCGTGGCTTCGGCTAATAATTTGACATCATCAGGAATTACGAAGTCGCGCCCATGCATGGCTGCCCAAGCTTGGCTCGCTCTGGCCAATGCCAGACTGCCTCGAGGACTTGCCCCCAAATAAACGGAATCAGCGGACCTGGTTTCCTGGGTGATTTCGACAATATATCTCTTAACAGCTTCGGCGATAAAAACTTCTTTTACACGCTCTTGAACTGCCAGGATCTCTTTTGCCGATGTAACAGCCTCGATGGATTCAATTGGATGGGCTTTCTGTTGATTTTCGATGACAGAGATCTCTTCCATTAGACCCGGGTAACCTATACTTACCTTCACCATAAATCGGTCCAGTTGTGCTTCTGGAAGAGGAAAAGTTCCTTCATATTCAATCGGGTTCTGGGTCGCTACTAACATAAATGGTGCCGGTATCTGGTGGGATTGCCCGCTGACAGTCACTTGTCTCTCCTGCATTGCTTCTAGCAATGCAGACTGGGTTTTTGGAGTGGCTCTGTTTATCTCATCCGCCAGCACTATTTGGTTTAAGATTGGCCCAGGAAGGAATTTAAATGTGCCTGTAGATTGATCGTAAATATCAACCCCGGTGATATCACTGGGAAGCATATCCGGAGTACATTGGATCCTGTTAAAGGAACAATTTAAGGAGCGTGCCAGGCTCCTGGCCAGCATGGTTTTTCCTACTCCTGGAACATCTTCAATTAAAACGTGGCCTTCACATATCAAACCCAGGACAACCAGCTGGATTGCCCGCCGTTTTCCAATGATGACCTTCTCTATATTCTGCACCAAATTAGTGGTTAATTCTTTTACTTTATCCATCAACAGCTCCATTAGTTATTAAATCATCTTTTTTGGATTTTGTTCCCAGACTGAAAACTTTTTCTCTTAACGATTTCCAGGTTGAGATCCAGATTGCATTTCTCAATTTTCTCCGTAATTTTCTCCAAACGTCAAGGATCTTCTCTGCCAACTCAGGATCAACTAGAGCTGTACTATAATTTGCCAGTACAGCATACTCAGTCAGTTGGCTGATCTCATACTCACTCCCAATCAATCTTTTTTCTTTCCCGGGAGTGTTAAATAGTTGCCTTAACAATGCTTTTATCTTCTGGTCAAATTCATACAGAGTATCTGAGTTTTGATGATCCAGTCCTAACCAGCGCCCGTATCGGAATAATCGTTGGTAAACTATCAGGCTTAAACTGGTCGCATCCATCTTCTTAAGTCGAGCTAAATCTGACCGGTTTCCCACCCAGATGCCCACAATGATAAAAACCACCACTCCAATACCAAGTTCCCATCCTGGGAATTCGGATTTTCCCCTGTCATCCAAAATCTGAGGAGGTTGTTCCAGCTCAGGCGGAAGTGGTAGTGTTAATTCTTCATCATCTATCAAGGATTGGGCAGCTGTCGGTTCAAATTGTATCCATCCATGACCACCGAAATAGACCTCCACCCAGGTATGTGCGTCAGCTTCAGTGACCAAATACTGATTATTTTCTTCATCAAACTGCCCACCAACATATCCGACAACAATCCTGGCCGGCAAACCAATGGCCCGGGCCAAAACCACCATTGAGGTCGCATAATAGTCACAATACCCGGTCTGCAGATCAAACAGGAAATAATCTGCAACATCACGATCAATGGGAGGAGCCGGCAAATCCAGCGAATAGGGATATGACCTTAAGAATGTCTCAATAGCTTTTACCTGGTCATACGCTGTCGGTTGATTGGTTACGATCTCTCCTGCCAGATCAAGAACCCTGTCGGGCACACTTTCAGGCAAATCAAGATACCTGGAACTGACCCACTCCGGAATTTCTCCTTCCGCTTGACGTAAATCTTCATCATTGGAGGTGGATACCAGCGATCGCACCTGGTAAAGGATATGATCATTTGTCACACCAAACAGGTCATCGACAACCACAGTCTGGCTATCTCCATTATGTTTTACTTCCCGTATTGTCCGCCAGGACACCAGAACATCCTGGTCAAGTGTAATTGGCGGACCAGCCGAATAAAGGGTGCCCCTTAAGGCGTTGCTGAGCCGGATATCCTGGGTAATAATTACATAATTATCAGTTCGGATCTCAGTAATTTCCTGACCAGGTTTATATTCCACTTCGACAGTTGGGCTGGACTGCCAGCCAATTCCTGTGTATTGATCATAGGAGTAAGAACGCCAGTACCTGGCAGCATTGGGCAGGTCAGATCTCACAAAGGTAGTGGTTGGGTATTTGACGATCATCACTACTCTCTTGGCTAACTCAGGACCTGATCCTATTAGTTTCTGCCTGGGAAGTCCGGTCAAACGTTCAACTGAATAGAGGTCTGAGTTAAATCCTCCAATTTCAAACGCTGAATCTGACCCTACCTCCCCTGACACGCTATCACCATAAACCCATCGTTCAAATGGATCTGAAATCGCTTTAATCTTTATGGATGGCATTAACCCTGCAAACGCCATCGTACACAGGGAAAAACCTACGATCACAAGGGCAAGACGTTCTTTGACGTTTTCAGCTCCCTTGACCCGCTTTACCTTCCAATCTCTTAGGTGGACTTCATGGTTAATTAAGCCAATCAGGATCAATCCTGCACCTAATAGCAAAACCAGCAGTATCCTTTTCTCGAGGGTATAAGTCATTAAGATTGCTAACAAGGTTCCGGCAGGAATTACACCCCAGATAGGTTGATCCTTTTTCCTGGTAATCCAGGCAATCCAACTAGCAAGTAGCCAGAGTGTAAATCCCCAGGTAAGCAGAGTGCTGACCTGGTTGTAGATATAAAAACCGGTCAGAATATCGTTTCCCCAGATCGATAAGTTAACCACCAGGTCTTGAATCCTGGTTTGGATAACTGAAAGGGTAAAACTCAGTTGATTCAGGTCCCCTATAACCCCACTAAAAATCCAGCGCCAGAGAATTCCCAGGCTAGATTTGATCAAATCCCACAGGGCTGTATCGATTCCTCCGATATGGATTGCCGTGAGTGTAAACCCCGTCAGAAGTGAAATCAGCCATGCTGTCCAATTTTTCAACTTAGAACGACCCAATAACCACCCGACTATGATCCCAAGGAGGATCATCAAGTGAAGCACTTCTACCGAGGTACCCCGGATAACTAGTTCAACACCCAACAGAACAGAGTACATAATCAGGTAAATCAATGCCAGGAAGACAATCTGGGTCAAAGATATTCGTTTACGGATAAAGGTTCGAAGAGCACTCATATCAGAGGTCTCCAGTGAACCTTGCGGACTTCTTTAAATTCCTCCCTGCGTTTCTGGGTTGCTGGCGATAACTGGACATCCATGTTGTCCAGATAGTCAGGGTTTATCAGATAGTTATTCAAACCAAGCGAATCCAATTTTTTCTGCAGTTGAAATGCATTTCCCTGCCCTCCAAACTTTGGAGCATTGAGCAGCAAAATAGTTGGAATAATGCCCTTCTTCCTCATTAACAGAACAGGATTTAACCATGAGCCGCTGAGATCTGCAGTGATGATGATCAGGCTTGACCTGAACCGTATGGTTTGCCGGGCAACTTCCAGCAGGCGTAAAAGTGATTCATTTCCTTTTTCAAGCAAGGCCAGTGCCCTGAGGATGGTCCATTTCTGGGTTTCATTTAATTTCGGTCTGTACCAGGAGAGCTCATGCCCATTAGCTCCGAAACCGACTGCCCTGCCATTTTCTAGAGACCAGTTCATTAAGGAAGCTGCCAGAATGATCCCATGTTCTTCTGAAGCATTTTCACCTTCCCCGGCATGGACACCGGCGTTCATATCCATAAAAATCCATTGATCGCTTGTAGGTGTGCTGTCAAAAGTTCGAACATACATTTCTGGACTGCGGGCGGAGGTTGGCCAGTGTATATATCGCAGGCTGTCCCCCGGTTGGTATTCTCTGACGCCCGATGCTGTGACTGTATGATCCCAGGATTTTGTGATATTTATACCCTCACCGATCCTTCCGCCAGGTGCAATCTGAATCTCTGGCAATGAAACGATGGGAGGCATAACCATCATATTGACTGTAGCTGGATATTCAATCTTAATTTCAAATATTCCCAGGGGGTCGCTTGTGTATATATTCGTCGGACCAATTGTGTACAACCCCCTGCGTTCACAGATCCCTCTTTCAAACCATTGTCGGTGGGCATTGCCCCCAATACGGGTAACGCGGCTGCCGCTGTAACCAGCCAGGTCTGAATGATCCTCCAGGTATAACCAGACTGCAGGTGCCCAACCACTGTTATCCAGGTTAAATCTTTCTTGCAGATGATCACCCACTTGCGACCAGCCAAACCGCATTTCCCTGGATAAACTAAGCTTGGTTTTGAGAGACAATGCCCATATATAACTAATTCCCAAGGCCGTTACCAAGCCGACCAGCAAGATCATCCAGACTTTTCGAGGAGATACAAGCTGGTTGATAAACAGAATCGGTATGATATAAGGTATAACCTTGTACTTCAGCTTTAGATCTGTGATCTTCATTTTATAATTGGGAAAATATAATTCTTGTGACGCCCGAATAGGAATATTCTACCCCAAATAAAAAACGCTCCTAATTGAAATAGGCTCAATCCATACCAGGGTATTAATTTATGATTATTAATGGGATACCAGGGAATTGCCTGTTACCATCCCTCCAGCACAAACAGGATTTTGGCCATCCTTTTCACACAGAAATTTTATTCCATTCCATAACAATCTGGGAAATAATAGCTAGAGCGATTTCTTCAGGTGATCTACTCCCTAGGTCCAATCCAATTGGCGCGTGAATTCTATTCAGTTTATCTTCTGTCACACTTTCTCCCAGAAGTCTTTTTAATCTCTGCTGATGGGTCTTTTTACTTCCCAAGGCACCAATATAAAAAGCCGGAGATCCCAGCGCTGTGATAATGGCAGGATCATCTATCTTTGGATCGTGGGTCAGCATAACAACAGCTGATGATGATGACAGTTGAATTTTCATAAAGGCAGACGAAGGCCACTCTGATACTAAATTTACATCAGGAAACCTTTTATTAGTACTGAATAATCCCCGGGGATCGATAACAGTCACATTAAAACCCATAATTTCAGCAAAACTCACCAGGGGGATAGCAATATGGACTCCTCCGATAAGGATCAATTCAACAGGTGGGGTCAGAAGGTTAACAAATATTTCTACTTGATCATTGTGGGGAAGGATCTTGGTGGCTGATTTTCCAGTCAATAAGACTTCTCTGGCGCAGGTCTCTAAATTCTCTCTCAAACCCAGGTTTAGATTGAGAAATGGATCGAGGATATCCTCAAAAAGGAAATATTCCTGACCGATATTATTTTCATCACTCTCAATCAGCACCACCGAACAGAATGATTTTTTCTTCTCAAGTGCTGCCCTCCAATTTTCGAGATCAAGTGAAGAAAATGGCCTGATAAATATTTCAATCTCTCCCCCGCAGGCCAAACCAACTTCCCATGCATCAGTATCAGTGACACCAAAATGAAGCCGGACCGGCGATTTTAACTCGATCACCTCCAGAGCTGCCTGTATCACCGCCCCCTCTACACAACCTCCGCTGACAGATCCTGTAATTTGACCATCTTGAGTGACCGCCATACCTGCACCAACCGGCCGGGGCGAGGATCCCCAGGTGTTGATCACTGAAGCCAAAGCTATAGAATGACCATTTTCAAGCCATTCGCTGATTTGATCAAGTAGATCTCTCATACTCCTATCCTGGAGGTTAAAACCGAATTATTCTGGACTCACTGTGGGTTCTATCATCTGATAAGTATAACCACCAGATAGATCACTATTTTCCAGGAGATGTTTCTGGACATATTGTCCACAAATAGATCCTATTTGATTTTCCTCCTGCTCGCCAATACTGAGGATCACCTGATAGCCAGCATCCTGAATTGCAACCAGTTCGGGATAAACATCAAGTTTATTTTCCGGGTCAATGAAGGATTTCAGGCCGGTGGATATTGCCTGATATGTAGGATTAAGAGGAGTGATCTTGATCAGGAACCTTGCAGGGTCAAAATACTTCATCAATACCTGTGGATCTACAGGGCTGTTTTCTGCTAGAGCAAAATTCAAGGTAATTTTCCGGTCGCCCTGATGGTAATATTTATTTCCAAATTGAGAGATTTTCTCAAAATCCCATTTTTTTACGGGTATTAGCTTGTCTCTCAATTTCTGATCAGTCGTATGGATAGACACCTGAAATTGAAACTTTCCCCGGGGATAGATCTGGTCCTTAATTTCGATCATCCTGTCGAAGAATTCATCCGTCCCATGAGGCGCAATCGTTGATAACGATGGCATTAACCCCGGTGCATTGATATCATCCGGCAGGGTTTCGAGCATATCAAGAACCGCCAGATTCAAAGCGGGTTCTCCCATACGTGCGAATTGGATCTTAAATTGTTTTGAGGGAACAAAACCATCGGGATAGCGCTGCTGGATCAAGAATTTAATTTGATCAAGCATTTCATTCTTTGTTAATTTCCCCAGGTAATGCCCTCCCGCATCGCACATCTGGCAGGCTATTGGGCAGCCAAACAGGGTAGAAATCATCAAAACCCATTTATCTTCCCGGGGTACAGGGGGCTGTACGGCCTCGACACATTCAATTAAACCACCTGGAAATTCCGCCACATAAACCATGGCGATATCCGGGTTTCCTGCAGAACCAATAATCTTCATATACTATCCTCTTTCAATAAATCCCCAATGATCATTGCCGTTCTAACTCCATCCGCTACTGCAATGGAGGTCTGTCTGAAAGATCCATTGATCAGATCACCAATTAAAAACAGTTTACGTTCTTTTTTCAGCTGATCACGTCCTTCAATTATACTGTCACCTGCGAAACTATACTCAGGTTTTCTGCCGATAGCAATGATCAAAAAATCGCCTGTCAGCCTCAATTCTCCCCCCTCCCGATTTCCTGAAAGCAGTAAATTACCCCCGCCATCAAGGGTAATGCTATTTATCCCAGAATTGTTAAAATAATAAATAGCGGATCTCTTTTGAACCCTTTCCCAGAGTAATTTTAACCCCTTGATCCGGTTTCCTCGGTTGAGAATGGTCACCCTGTTCTTCCGGGAAAGATTTAAGGCATAATCCAGAGCTGCATCTCCGGTCCCGATAATAATGATTTGCTTGTCCTGGACATGGCTGATCGGTCCAACTTCTGAAAATAACCTCTCTTTTACCTCTTCCGAACTCACCTCAAGTGGAAACTCTATGGGCACAGTCCCTGAGGCAGCAACCAGCAATTTTGACTGATAATCCAGCTCTTTTGTTGCTATACGAAATAATCCGTCTTGAAATTCTGCCTTGATCACTTCTTCTAATACTATCTTGACACCCAACCTAAGGGCCTGGTCGTGGAATAGTTTTACAAGGTCTGGACCCGTGATCCCCTCAACAAATCCGGGGTAATTTTCAACCCAATTGGCGTTCCATAATAAACCACCTACCCGCTGACGCTCAAACACCAGGGGAGAAATTCCCTGTCGTTCCAACTGCATTGCGGCAGCCAAACCAGCCGGACCCCCGCCAATGATGATAACCGGATGAATATCCATCAAGAAGGACTACTCCTTCCCCAATAGATTTCCGCTGGTTGTCAGTACAGCAATTCCGTGAGCCAGGTTTCTCAATGTCGCTAGATGGTAATCCCGGTTGTAGGTTGCTGTTCCATCTACCAGGAAAAAAATCTCGTATCCCTGAACAAACCCTGACCGGGCTGTTGTTTCACAACAAAGATGGGTCATAACCCCGCCGATAACCAGCTGCTCCACATTCTTCTCATCCAGGATCTCTTTCAAGGGTGATTCAAAAAAGGCGTCATATTGATTTTTTATTACGATCTCGCCGGGGGCAATATCCAATTCAGAAGCTAAATTCACTAATTCATGGTCTTCAGTGATCAATTCATCCCACCAGGACGCCATCATGCCGGCATCATCAGGAGAGTTGACATGCTGGGTCGCTATGACTGGTCGTTCAACCGATCTGAAATAGGCTGCCAATTTATTTAATCCGGGGATTATTGTCCTCCCGCTAGGAACAAAAGCATGGGAATCGGCGTTAAGGAAATATTCCTGCATATCAAGGATCAGCAAACCTGCCCTGTTAATATCAAAAGGCTGGTCAGTCATTTTCCTTGGTCTAGCATATGCCACTAGCCACTCAGATGAAAGATCCCCGATGGAATCCTTCGTAAAATAGGTTTCCTTCATGAAAAAAATTGTAGCATAGTTGGTTGGGTTGGTTTTAACCATCAGTTGATATATACAGATTATTTATACTGATCATTTCAAACAAAAAACCCGGCCCAAGGATGGATCCGGGTTTTTATACGGACAATTTTAGCTTATTATAAGAATTACTTTGAAGGCCGAATTTAGACCGAGGCAGCCTGTTCGCGCTTGCTAAATTTCTCGGTAATGGCCTGAACAGTGCTGGGCCAGTTCATGATCGTCCTGATCAAAGTGATCAACATGACTGCTACTCCAACAATGCCGCCTGCTACCAGTAAGCCTGTTTTCACCTTCCTGGATTTCATCTTCTGAACCATTTCACCATCAAGCTGGATCCGGAGTTCTTCCACAAAACCCACTCTAGGCTGAACAGGCTGTAAGATTTCTTTCAGCCGGCTCTCTACTCGCAATAATTCTTTCGGTAAACTATTTTTAGTACGCATGCTAATTAATCCCTTCCTCTACAGGATATGCAACAATCCCAATCGTTCCTGGACCAAGATTTGCCGCAATGGCGATGGATAATTCTTCAATGAAAATATCCTTTATATTTAGAATTCCTTCTACGCGCTCGGAAATTTCCAGCGCGGTGGTCAGATCATGGGCATGCATGATGGCCGCATTTACAAGATTTTTTCCCATTCTGTGAGACATTTCCTGAATGATGAAATCCAGAGACGCTTTGCGTGTGCGGACTTTATCGATAACAGCCAGTGTCCCTTCACCGAGGGTAATGATCGGTTTGATCTTTAATACTGAGGCCAGGAGTGATTCTAACTTCTTCACCCGACCGCTTTTTTGAGCAAAATCCAGATTGTCGACAGTTAATATCACCTGGGTTCCTTTCCTGATCTGCTCCAACCTTTCAAGTATTTGATCAGTGTTTGCTCCAGCTCGATCCATTTCCCGGGCTTCACGGCACATGTATCCTTGAATCCCTGTGCCTGATAAACTATCGAAGGGAATGATCTGATACGATTCTCCCTGCAATTCCTTGGCTGCCATAACGGCCGACTCGTAAGTCCCGGAAAGTTTACTGGTCAAGTGTATGGATAAGATCACATCGCCGGGTTGAGCTATTCCCCGGTAAAAATCAATGCACTGCTGGGGTGATGGTTGCGAAGTCTGGGGAATTTTTCCTGACTCCTCTACCCAGTCGTAAAATTGATCTATGCTCAGATCAACATCCTCCAGGAAGACTTCGTCTCCCATATGAACGTTGATAGGAATGACATTAATATTATATTTATTGATCCATTCCTCTGGTAAATCACCAGCACTATCCATTACAATGCGCAGCATTTTCTTTCCTTGTTCTCAGAGCCCATAATCATCACGCAGGGATTCCAGCGTTCGATGATACAGGGCCTTGATTGCACCTTCGGTTCGATCCATAATCTGACCGATTTCGTGATTTGTTAGATCTTCAACATGCTTCAGGATCAATAATTCTCTTCGATCCTCTGGTAGATGATTGATCATCGCCATCAAGCGATTCTCTTCGTCCTTTTTTTCAATCCGCTCCTCTACCGTTCCGTCAATCGTAGGTGGAGGATATTGTTCTGATAAGGATATTTCCTCAGATCGTTCACTATCCCTATACCAGTTTACAACCAGATTATGAGCGATTCGATACAGCCAGGCTGAGAACGGATATCCCCGATCTTCATACCTTTCTATATGTTTCAGAGCTCTTATAAAAACCTTGGAGCAGATGTCTTCAGCATCTTTTCCATTGCTGGTTCGAAAGTAGATATAGTTATAAATCTGATCGATATATTTTTCGTATAAAATTCCAAATGCTTCTGAATTTCCATCAGATGCCATGGATATCAGATCGCTTTCAGATTTATCGCCTATATCTAACTCTGTTGTAATACTCATAACACCATAAATCCCTCTAAGTTACTCGCTGAGTGCAAGTATATCACAGCTGATATTGGCCCTCCATTTTGAATCGCCAGGGATGTAATCCCTTCGAGTATACTTGTATTATTGATCCAAAGGGCATCGATAAGGAAATCAGGTGATGAGCGTTCAGGTATATCCAAATGCTGAAGGAATAATAAAGGCTGGGGCAAATTTGTTTATGGATCTAGCCTCAACTGCCATTTCTGACAGGGGATCTTTTTCAGTTGTGTTATCCGGCGGAGCCACCCCCCGGCCCTTATTTGAATTCCTCGCCGTTGATAAATCAGCTGATCTCCTGGATTGGAGCCGGATCCATTTTTATTGGGGAGACGAAAGAACTGTGCCGCCGGACAACCCCGAGAGCAATTATCGACAGGCGTATCAGTTTCTTTTAGGTCCTCGCTTGATCCCACCGGGTAATATTCACAGGA
>PVMK01154647.1_pt1 | contig 24509 bp, 15 predicted proteins | sample 1853481 | NCBI WGS metagenome assembly PVMK01 (sample SAMN08533507, study PRJNA380276) | Marine sediment metagenome, whole genome shotgun sequencing project.
ACAATTTCGCCACATCGCCCAGGTGAATCTTTGTGCGCGGGTCGTTAAGCGGGAAACCACTGCGCTCACCCAGTGGGCCGTGGTTCCAGTCCACCACCTCGGGAATCAACTCGGCAACGGTCACCTCGGCCCCGGGCCCTACTTCCTTGAGCACCGCGGCCAGCGTGAAACCCATTCCCAGCCCGCCGATCAGCACCCGTGCCGCTTCGCGGTTTCGCAATCGTTGGCAAGGCAGGGCGCCCAGCGCATCCTCCGAGCCGTGTTTGCGGGTACTCATCAGCTCACCGCCGCCGGATGAAATCTTGATAAAGAAGTCATCTTTGCCCTGGTACAGGTTCAACAACTTATCAGAACCGGGAATAGGCGCCTCGCCCAGTAGTGTCCAATGCCTCATAATGTCATTTTATAATTTATTGGAATCCACCATGCCATCTTTCGACGTAGTCTCCGAAGTCAATCACCATGAACTCAGCAATGCAGTAGACCAGGCCAACCGCGAAGTCGCCACGCGCTTCGACTTCAAGGGCACCGGCTCTAATTTCGAACTGAACGATTCACTGATCACCCTGAATACCGAGTCTGATTTCCAGTTGCAGCAGATGTACGACATGCTCTGCAGCAAGCTGGTCAAACGCGGCGTGGACATCTCATGCCTGGAACGGGCTGACCCCGTGGTTCAGCTCAAAACTGCGGTGCAGATCATCACCGTGCGCGAAGGTGTCGAGACCGTCGACTCCAAAAAGATGGTCAAGCTGATCAAGGAAAAAAAGTTCAAGGTTCAGACCGCCATCCAGGGCGACCAGTTGCGGGTATCGGGTAAAAAACGCGATGACCTGCAGGCCGTGATGGCCTTGCTCAGAGACGGTGACTTCGGCTTACCATTACAGTTCAAAAATTTCAGAGATTAGGTATAAATACAGCCATGAATAAGAACATAAAACTGTTTTTCAGCTTTGTACTGCTGACCGGACTCCACTCTGCCGTGGCGGACGAGGAGTCCGCAGATGAGAAATGGGATGTCAACAACCCCCCCGGGGATTCCAAAACCATTTCCATCGATACACGCAGCGGCACCTGGATGAGCCTGGACGTGAGTCCGGACGGAAAAACCATCGCCTTTGACCTGCTGGGCGACATCTACCTGCTGCCGATGGCCGGCGGCGAAGCCCGTTCCATCAACAGCGGTCTGGCCTGGTCCATTCAGCCCCGGTTCTCGCCGGATGGATCTGAAATCGCCTTCATCAGCGACGCCGGCGGCGGTGACAATATATGGACCATGCGCGCGGACGGCAGCGACGCGCAGCAACTGACCGAGGAGACCTTCCGCCTGCTCAATAACCCCTATTGGTCACCCGATGGCACTTACATCGCAGCGCGCAAGCACTTCACTACTCGACGCTCCCTGGGGACGGGTGAAATCTGGATTTATCACCGTAACGGCGGTAGCGGCATCGCCGTGGTTGAGAAACCCGATGAAGAACACCAGAAAGAACTGGGTGAGCCGGCATTTTCTCCGGATGGCCGTTACATTTATTTCAGCCTGGATAAAACGCCGGGTGGCACCTTCCAATACGCGCAGGATTCCAACGGCCAGGTGTTCGAAATCCGCAGGCACGATCTGCAAACCGGCACCACCCGAAGCCTGGTCAGTGGCGCCGGCGGCGCGGTTCGCCCGACGCCGTCACCGGACGGGAAATACCTGGCCTTCGTGCGCCGCATACGCGGTAACAGCGCCTTGTTCATCAAGGACCTGCAAAGCGGCAGTGAAACACCCCTTTTCACGGAGCTCGACCAGGATTTACAGGAAATCTGGGCTGTTCATGGCGTTTATCCCAACATGGACTGGACCCCGGACTCAAAAAGCATCGTGTTCTGGGCCGGCGGCAAAATAAATCGAATCTCTATCGGCGATAAAGAAGTCTCGCAGATCGAATTTCACGTTAGCGATACACGCACCGTATACCCGGTCCCGCGTCCAAAAGTCGAGGTTGCACCGGCCAGCTTTGACACGCACATGGCGCGCAACGCCGAAGTCTCACCCGACGGATCAGCCATCGTGTTCGAGTCCGCGGGACGTCTCTATATCCGTACCCTGCCGGAAGGCAAACCCAAGCCCCTGACCAGCGACGCCAATGATCATTTCGAGTACGCTCCGTCCTGGTCACGCGACGGGCGCAACATCGTGTTCGTGGCCTGGAGCGATCAGACGCTTGGGCATATTCACAGCGTGAGAGCCAGCGGCGGGCGCAGCAAGCAGTTGAGCCGCCAGCCCGGGCACTACCATGCTCCGGCCTACTCTCCCAACGGCGAGACCATTGTTTTCGAAGTCAAAGCCGGCGGCATGCTGACCTCGCCGGAGTGGTCGATTGAAACCGGCGTGTTCCAGATTCCCGCCGGTGGTGGTGAATCGCGGCGAATCACCAAAGACGGCAGTAACCCTCATTTCGGTCGTAGCAACGACCGCCTGTACGTTACCCGCCGGGGTGAATCGGACGAAGGCAGGTCACTGGTGAGTATCGACCTGAATGGCGAAGCACCCCGCACGCATGCCGACAGCGCCTATGCGATGCAGTTTGAAGTGTCACCCGACGACGGCCACCTGGCATATCGTGAGAATTACAATATTTACGCCTTGCCCCTGCCGCCGGGCGGTAGTCCGCTGAAACTGGGTACAAATGCCACATCCGCCCCGAAAGCCAAACCTGTCCCGATTATCCGGGCCAGCGGAGATGGTGGAAACTTCCCGCACTGGTCGCAGGGTGGTGACACCCTTAACTGGACGCTGGGTGCAAACGCATTCAACGCGAATGTCAGTGAGCTATTCGCCCAGACTGCGGAAGGCGCCAGTAGCTACACCGCACCCATCCAGGGGGATTCGCTGGCCCTGCGCCTGGAGTCAGACATCCCGGGCGGAAAGGTGGCCCTCACCGGCGCCGCTTAATTACCATGGCCGCTGATGATGGCGGCGTCATCGATAACGGAGTCATCGTGATCGAAGGCAACCGGATCACCGCCGTGGGTGATGAAAACACCCCCATTCCGGATGATGCCAAACGGGTTGATGTCAGCGGCAAAACCATCATTCCCGGCCTGATCGACGCCCATGCGCACGGCTCGGCGGGCGAGGGCTTCATTCCGCAGCAGAACTGGATGTCCTACGCCACGCTTGCCCTTGGCGTGACCACCGTTCACGACCCCTCCAACGATGCCACCGAGGTGTTTGCCGCCGCCGAAATGCAGAGAACCGGGCAGATCCTGGCGCCGCGCACCTTCTCGACCGGCGATATCATCTACGGCGCAAAATCGACCCATTACGCCGAAATCAATTCACTCGATGACGCCCGCGAACACGTGCGCCGCCTGAAGGCACAGGGCGCCAACAGCGTGAAAAACTACAACCAGCCAAGGCGCGAGCAGCGCCAGCAGGTGATCACCGCCTCCCGTGAGGAGGGCATGCTGGTGGTTTCTGAAGGCGCTTCCCTGATCAACCAGGACCTGTCGATGGTGGCCGACGGCAGCAGCACCATCGAGCATAACCTGCCGCAATCGATGCTCTACGATGATGTATTGCAGTTCTGGAGCCAGACCGACGTGGCCTACACGCCAACCCTGGTGGTGACCTTCGGCGGCCTCAGCGCAGAGCAGTACTGGTACCAGGAATCAAATGTCTGGGAGCACGAGATATTGAGCCGTTTTGTACCACCGCACATTCTCCAGCCCCGGTCAGTGCGCCGGATCACTGCTCCTTTCAGCGATTTTCACCATGTGGCCAGCGCCACCACCGCCAGGATGCTGTCTGAACAGGGTGTCATGGTCAGCATCGGCGCGCACGGCCAACGCGAAGGCCTGGCCAGCCATTGGGAAATGTGGAGTTTTGCCCAGGGCGGCATGTCAGCAATCGAGGCCCTGCAGGCAGCCACCATCACACCGGCCAGGGCGCTGGGTTACGATGCGGATCTGGGCAGCCTGGAAGAAGGTAAACTGGCCGACCTGGTGGTGATCGAGGCCGACATACTCGAGAACATTTTCCTGAGCGACCATATCAGTCACGTGATGCTTAACGGCCGCCTGTATGAGGCAAAGACCCTGAATGAAGTGGTCACGGGTGATCGCAAAACCCAGCCGTTCTACTGGCAATAGGAGATTTCAATGAAGCCGTTTTTTTTGATCGCTGCTGCAACCCTGGCTTTATCATCTTGTTCCAGTAAGAACGATACTGAAAGCATCGACACGATGGAGTCGGAAAAGGCCAAGGCGGTCATCATGGATTCGCAGATTGATGAATACCTGTTTCTGGAGCTGTCGATGGGCCTGCACGATGCCGCCCAGGTCGATGCCTATTTTGGCCCGAAGAGCATTCAGTTACAGGCAGAAGCCGAGGCCTTGCCACTGGATGAAATCGCGCAACGCGCGGAAGGCCTGGCACAATCGCTCAGCTCATTGCCTGAAACCGGTATCGGTGAGATGGAGCGGCAGCGCGTAAAGAGCCTGCAGTTGCGCGTGCTGGCATTGCAAACACGCATCCGGTTGAACCAGGGCGCGGAAATTTCATTCGACGACGAGTCCCGGCTTTTATTCGATGCTGTGCCCCCCACTCTGGATGCCAGTCATTTCGAAGACATTCTCGCGCAAATCGACGCCCTGTTGCCGGGTGACGGACCATTACCGGAACGGGTCACGGCCTTTCGGGAACGTTTCATAATACCGCCAGAGCGATTGTCTGTTGTGTTCGAAGCTGCCCTGGAAGAATGCCGCCGCAGGACCCTGAAGCACATCGAATTACCGGCCCACGAGAGTTTTTCCATTGAGTACGTCACCGATAAACCCTGGGGCGGGTACAACTGGTACCAGGGCAATGCCAATAGCCTGATCCAGGTGAATACGGACTTGCCCAGCTACATTGAGTCAGCTGTTGGCCTGGGTTGCCACGAAGGCTACCCCGGCCACCACACCTACAATGCACTGCTTGAGCAGAATCTGGTACTCAACATGGGTTGGAAGGAATTCAGCCTGTACCCTTTATTCAGCCCACAGTCCCTGATCGCGGAAGGCAGCGCAAATTACGGCATCAAGCTGGCCTTTCCCGGTGACGAACGGGTTGAGTTTGAGCGCGAATACCTGTTTCCGCTGGCCGCACTGGACGCCTCCGATGCGGACCGCTACTACCGCCTGGTCGAGTTGCGCGCCCAGCTGAATTACGCCTCCAACGAAGCGGCCCGCAATTACCTGGATGGAAAGTTCTCATCAGAACAAGCGCAGGAATGGCTGATAAATTATGCACTGGACGCGCCGGACAGGGCAGAAAAACGAATCAGCTTTTTCGATACCTACCGCAGTTATGTTATCAACTACAACTACGGCAAAGACCTGGTGGCGGACTGGGTAACCGCCGATGGCGCAGATTCCAAGCAGCGCTGGGAGCGCTTTATTCACCTGCTGTCTTCCCCGATGTCGCCTTCAGATTTCAAGCCGCCGGAGTAATCAACCCCCTGTTCAATTAATGGTGCTATTTGAGCCGTTGCCCAATCGTAATTGGCCATCGCCAATTCATCCCAGCCCTCGGCCCGTGCGCGCTCGATCAGTTGCTCGGCGCTTGCCAGGATCTCCGCAGCACCTTCAGGGTCGCCATCCATGCGGCGTACATGGGCCAACAAGGTCAGTGTATTTGCAGCGGCCGGTTGCGGATCGAGCTGATTGGGGTCGCCAACGCCCTTTTCGAGTAATTGGCGAGCGCCGGGGATATCACCCAACGCCAGCCGCGCCATGGCTGCCCAACCCGCACGCTCAAACAGTAATTCGGTTCCAGCCCAGCCCGGCCGGTCGATAAAGGGAGTCACGCGGGAAGCAGCCAGGGAATCAAATGCGTCGAAATCCCTCGTCGCCAGGTAAAACCGCATGGTTGCAATAATCGCGGTTTCATTTTTGGGTGCTGTTTCGTTCATCCGCTGCATAACTGCATGCGCCATCTCCGGCTTTCCAACACGTACCAGGCCATCAATCAATGCCGCCAGCGCAACAGGGCTCTGCGGCGCAAGCTCAACAGCGCGGCGCGCATGTTCCAATGCCCCCTGGTTATCACCTTTCAGGGCACATACCCGGGAGGTGACGAGGCTTCCTGTCATCCGCCCCGGGTTTCGTTGTTCTGAGGCGCTGAGTTGTTCGAGTGCCAGCTCAAACTGACCCTGGAAGGCAAGCAGCAAAGCCTGGTTTTCAAGTATCGCCGGGTTGTACGGGTCCAGCGACAGCGCCTGGTTGTAAACGGGCGTCGCCTGGGCCAGGTAGCCCTGGTCGCGTAACAGGTTGGCGCGCAGAAGATATCCTTCAGAGTACTGGGGGTCGAGGTCTATGGCTTTTTGAAACTGCCGCGCGGCCACCGCTTTGTCCCCGCCCCCGAGAATACACAGGCCCAGGGAAGCCTGGGCTTCCGGTAGCCCGACATTAAGCTGGAGCGCCTTGCTTATGGCCGTATGGGAGTGCTGTGTTGCCTCCAGCAAGGACAGGTTGCCCACCTCGCGAAGCACGATCCAGGAGTCTGCCAGCCCGGTATAGGCCTGGGCATAATCGGGATCCAGCTCAAGTGCCTCCTCGAATATGTATATTGCCTGCTGTGCCGCTTCCGGCGTTCGGGCCTGCAGCACGTTGCGGCCTTCGAGATACTTGTCGTATGCCCGGGTGTTGTCTGTTCCGGGAGTCACCAGCCTGGCGCTATCACCCAGCAATTCCAGCCGCAAAGCACCGACGATGGCATGAGCGATTTCTTCCTGAATACGAAAGACATCCTGCATTTCGTGGTTATACACATCAGACCAAAGCTGAAAGCCGCTTGCGGTATCCACCAGCTGGGCAGAAATTCTCAGTTGGTCACCGGCACGACGCACCGTGCCCTGCAACACCACAGAGACATCAAGCGCCTCGCCGACATCGCGCACATCGTATTCACGAAACTCAAAGGATGATGTGCGGGCGGCCACCCTGAGCCCTTCGACCCCGGATAGCGCGTTGAGTATCTCTTCCGATACGCCGTTACTGAAATAGGCCGTCTCGGTTTCTGTACCCGATGAAATACTATCGAAAGGTAACACTGCAATGGACATACCCCGGTCAAAACCGAGACTGTCCTGGCTTTCCCAATACAGCCGATAGCTCAGGTAGGCAACGGCGACACCCAGCAGGCCTATGAGCATCATGCTGATTACCTGGTTTCGCGGGCTCTGCGAAGGTTTCGGTGAGGCGGTGCCGCGCACGACGCCAGCGGAGGACCAATCGAAAAACCAGGCAATAACGATAACCACCGGGAAACCCACCAATGCAATGATAATCACACCACGCAACAAGCCCTCCGGCAGGTCCAGCGCCGGAGTGACGATATCGGTGAACTCGACAACGGCAGCGGCGACAATGGCGTAGGCCACCGCGGTTCGCAGCACCCGGCGGTGGCGCAATTCACTCAAAAATTGTTTCAAAATTAAATTCCTGTATCAGCCGATTGCGGAACGTTAAGCCCCGTCCGGAACAATGTATCATTGTTTTCCGACCACCAACCGGCCAGAAAAGTTTAGATGCCTTTTACACGACGTGAACTCATTCGCTATGCCGCTGCCACCGGGTTCGCTACGCTGGCTGCGCCCCGCCTGTTCGCCCAGGGCAGCGCGGCTGAGCTGTACGCAAGCAGCATCGTCATCGACGGCCTTGGTTTTCCGGGCGGGCTCAGCCAGGACGAGGGCGCCCCGCTCAATGAGCTGGAAGTCGAAGACATCCACGCCTCAGGGCTCACAGCGACGCACCTTACCGTCGGCTCGGTGGGCACCATGGCCCCGCTGGATGCCTTCGAAAAAATCGTTCGGGACATCGCCCGTTGGGAAGGTGATATCGACGCCCATCCGAAAGTCCTGGCCCGGGTACGGCTTGCTTCCGATATCGAGGCGGCCAGGCGCACAGGCAATACGGGGCTGATTTACGGGTTGCAGGATGGTGTTTCATTCGAAAACGACCTGGGCCGCCTCAGCGCCCTTCACCAATTGGGCATCCGGATCATCCAACCCACTTATAACCGGCGCAACCTGCTGGGCGACGGCTGCATGGAGCCTTCCGACGCAGGCCTGAGCAGGGTTGGGCTGGAGTCCATTGAGCGCATGAACGAACTGGGCATCCTGGTCGACCTCAGCCATTGTGGCCGCCGCACGGCAGCGGATGCGATTTCCGCATCCGAGCGCCCGGTGAGCTTTACCCACACGGGAGCCTACACACTGGCCGAGCACCCACGGCATCGCAGCGACCAAGAGATGAAGGCGGTCGCTGAAACCGGAGGGGTAACCGGTATCTTCGTGATGCCCTATCTGGCCAGGGGGCAGCAACCCACGGCTGAAGACGTGCTCGCGCACCTGGAACATGCCATCAAGGTCGCCGGGGAAGACCACGTCTCGCTTGGCACCGACGGCAGCATTTCACCGACCACGCTGACACCGGAATACATCGAGAAATTCAGGGAAACGACGCGCAAAAGGGCCGAGATGGGTATCGCTGCGCCCTATGAGACCGAAACCGGTTACCTGTTCGCCAACGACCTGAACACGCCCCGGCGCTTCGAGACCCTGACTGAACTCCTGCTGGCCCGCGGGCACAGCGAGGCGCGGATAGAAAAAATCCTGGGAGCCAACCTGATGCGCCTGTTCAGCGATAGCTGGTAATGAAGGTTATAGTCGCTTCGCATAACCCGGCCAAAATTCGCGCAGTAAACGATGCGTTCACCCTGCAGTTTTCAAACGAAACCATTGAACTCATTCCACTCAGCGTGGAATCCGGCGTCAGCGAACAGCCATTGTCAGACAAGGAAACCCGCATCGGCGCCAGGAACCGCGCGAAAAATGCCTGCAAATTGCAACCAGAAGCTGATTTCTGGGTGGGTCTGGAGGGTGGTATCGAAACGATTGACGGGCAACTGATGGCATTTGCCTGGATGGCGGTTGTGGGGAATGGCCGCAAAATCGGCGAGGCACGCACGGTTACGCTGCCGCTGCCACCGGCCGTAAAAACCCTGATGGACCAGGGCCTGGAGCTTGGCGATGCGAATGACCAGGTGTTCTCAACCGTCAACAGCAAACAACAAGGCGGTGCTTTTGGCTTGCTCACCAATGGCCTCTATACGCGCGAAGGGGTTTACACCGAGGCGCTGGTCATTGCGCTCGTGCCTTTCGTCAACACAATGTATTAAAAGTGCTGAAAAGCTCCATTTAACCCGGTTTTTCAACTTCCTGACGCATCTAGTGAAAACTTTTGCCTGCTTAGGCAGTCCCATTATTAATAGGCCAACCAAATCACCAGGCTGTAGAATACGAACGGGTGTTGAGGCAGTGGTGTGACCGTGAGCAGACGCATGCCAGAAGAAATCAATCGATTTTACAGCGAATTGAAACGCCGCCGGGTCATTCACGCCGGGATGTATTACGCGATCGGCGGCTGGTTTTTACTGCAAATCGGTGAAGTCACCTTCGAGCCCCTGGAGTTGCCAACCTGGGCCATGCGGTCGCTGATTTACACCGTGGTTGCCGGCTTTCCACTGGCGCTGTTGCTGGCCTGGTTTTTTGATCTGACCCGCCAGGGTTTCAAACGCGATCCCTTCGATCTGGAAACGCTTGCCGGCAAAAGCAGCGGTTTCGAACCCGCGATGGCAGTTGAGGGCATTCCATCGATCGCTGTCCTGCCTTTTGCGGACCTGAGCGAAGAACAGGATCAAGGCTATTTCTGCGAGGGTGTGGCGGAGGCGATTCTGAACGCGTTGACCCGGGTCAAGAATTTGCAGGTAGCTTCACGCACCTCGTCTTTTCAGTTCAAGAACAAGAGCGCCGATATCCGCCAAATCGGCCGGCTGCTGTCCGTTAATACGGTACTTGAGGGCAGTGTTCAAAAATCCGAAGACCGTCTGCGGGTCACAGCCCAATTAATCAACGTCAAAGACGGCTATCACCTCTGGTCGAAGCAATTTGACACCGATCCGAAAGACATCTTCAAGATTCAGGACGAGATTGCCAAGTCCATCGCAGAGTCTGAGGCACTGGAGTTGAGCGAGCAGGATCAGCGTTCGATCGCTACTGCGCCCACCACAGATGTTCGAGCCTATGAGTATTACCTGCGTGGCCGGCAATTTTTTCATCGCCTGCGCGGAAACGACATGATTTACGCACGCCAGATGTTCGACCAGGCAATCGAAATCGATCCCGAATTCGTGCTGGCCTGGGCGGGCCGGGCGGACTGCTATGCCTTTGTTGAAATGTATGTGGATGCTAACGGTGAGAACCGGGGAGAGGCTTCCCGGTCCAGTGAACGCGCACTGGAACTTGACCCCAACTGCGCCGAGCCACACGCATCGCGCGGCCTGGCTTACCTGGTCAATGAGCAATATGACGAAGCCATCGAGGAATTTGAAACGGCAATCCGGCTAGACCCAAACCTGTTTGAGCCCCTGTATTACTATGCTCGTGCCAGTTTCCACCAGGGCATGCTGCAAAAAGCCGCCGACCTGTTCGCAAGAGCGAGCAAAGTCAATCCTGAGGATTACCAATCGCGGATTTTGCGCGCCCATGTGTTGGCCGGGCTGGACCAGGTCGAACTTTCGAATGAAGTTGCCAGGGAAGCCATTTCGGTTATCGAAAAGCACCTCAAGTGGAACCCCGATGATGCGCGCGCGTTTTACCTCGGAGCCGGTTCGCTCAAGCAGATTGGCGCCCACCAACGCGCAGAGCGCTGGATCGGCAAAGCGCTTGCTATTGACCCGACGGATTCCGTTGTGCTTTATAACGTCGGCTGCTTTTATGCACTGGACGGGCAGGCCGACAAGGCATTGAAGTGCCTGGAAACCGCTGCAGTACAAGGCGCGATCAGCGGTTCCTGGATGGAGCATGATAACGATCTGGCAAGTCTGCGCGAAGAGCCCCGCTTCCTGGCACTGCTCGAAAGTTTAGGCAGGCAAGCCGATATTGAACCTTAACAGCGGCTGAGCCATTTTTTGACTCTATTGTTACCCCCGGATGGTCTATAATCCCCCGCCACCTTCGCTCCGGGATTCCACAAATGTTTCGCAATTTACGTTTTTACCGCATTACCAGCCCATGGCCCAAAACCGAACAGAAGCTTTCAGAAGTTCTGTCTGAGAATACCTTCTCACCCTGTGGCGCCTTCTCAGAGCGCAGTGCCGGCTGGGAAGCACCGGCGAGCTATGACGATGCTCCGCTATGCCGCCGGCTCCACGGCGCTGACCTGCTGCAACTGCGAACCCAGAGCCGGGTACTGCCGGTCGCAGCGATCAAAGAAGCCCTGGAGGAAAAAGTTCAGCAATACAGCGCCCGCATGGAACAGGAGCCCCCGCGCGGCGAACTGCGGCGTCTCAGGGAAGATACCCGGGACGAGTTATTGCCCAGGGCGCTGCTGAAATCAGAACGCAGCCGGGCCTGCTTTATCCATTCGGAATCCTTGCTGGCCATCGACGTGGGGACGGATACCAAAGCAGAGTGGTTCATTGACCATTTGCGGACCTGCTTTGGAGAATTCAATTGCACCCCGCTGACCTTCAATAACCCACCAGGAGATTTATTAAAACGCATTTTCCTGGGTGAAAACCTGCTGGGATTCGCCCTCGGGCGTGAATGCCGCATGCAAGACCCGAAAGACATTAAGTCGATCGCAACCTGGCGGGATATTGAACTGACAGATGCGTCGATCCGCCGGCACGTTGCCGACGGAATGAGACTGACCCACCTGGGGGTTTCTTACAGCGAACTACTCACTTGCGTAATCAATGAGGACGGTGCGATCAGCAAACTCAAGTTCATTGCAGGGGATGCAATTGATAGCCCCGATTACGAACACCCGCTGGCGCGGCTGGATGCCGACTTTGTCCTGCTGGCCGGGACGGTTCAACGGTTGCTGGAGGATCTGAAAAAGTTGCTGGGCGGCTACGCGTCCGCCTGATAAATAATCTAATATTCGCATCATGCCTGAAAAACAAAAAAATCCCGCCCGGTTCCTGGTCGCAGCTTTCTACAGGTTCGTGTCTTTGCCTGATTACCGGGCAATACGTGAGCCGCTACTTCGAAGCTGCGAGGAACTGGGCCTGCTCGGGTCCATCCTGTTGGCCGAAGAAGGCATCAACGGCACCATCAGCGGAACCGAACAGGGCATACATGACCTGTTTGAAAGCTTGCGGGCCGATCAACGCTTTGCGGATCTTCACTACAAGGAATCCTGGGCCGAAGAACAACCTTTTTACCGCATGAAAGTGCGCCTGAAGAAGGAAATCGTCAGCCTGGGAGTTGAAGGCGTTGACCCCAGCCGCGCCGTGGGCGAGTACGTATCCCCGCAATGCTGGAATGCACTGATCTCGCGCGACGACGTGCGCCTGGTCGACACGCGCAATCACTACGAACACAACCTGGGCACCTTCAAGGGTGCGGAAGATCCGGATACCGGTTCCTTCAGGGATTTCCCACAGTGGGTAAGCGACAACCTGGACCCGGAAACGGATCGGCATGTTGCCATGTTCTGCACCGGCGGCATCCGCTGCGAAAAAGCCACTTCATACCTGCTGGAACTGGGATTCGAGGGCGTTTACCACCTTGATGGCGGCATTCTCAACTACCTTGAAACCGTCGAACAGGAAGAAAGCCTGTGGCAGGGGGACTGCTTTGTGTTCGACAATCGCGTGAGTGTTGATCACGACCTGTCCGAAGGCGATTTCGACCTGTGTCCGGCCTGTCGCATGCCGTTAACCGAAGAAGATCGCGAATCGCCCCTGTTCGAATTACACGTTTCCTGCCCCCGTTGTCATGACCGGCTTACCCGGGCCAAGCGCGAGGGGCTGCTGGAGCGGGCGCGGCAGTTAGCGCTCGCCGCCGAGCGCGGAGAACGCCACTTTGGAAGCAAGACACTGAAACCGGAAGAATAACCATGCAATATACAAAAACAATCATGTTGATACTGCTCCTGGTGTCCTCAACAGGCCTTGCGTTGATGGCACAAACTACTTCAGCCACCACAGAGCCGGAGTTGCCACACGCCTTCGATGCCGGCTGGAAAGGCCAAAAAACCTGCGAGTTGCTCTTTGAAGACGAAACCAACCGTGTGGCCCGTTGCACTTTTCCACCCGGCGTCGGACACGAAAAACACTACCACAACCCACACTTTGGCTATGTATTGGCAGGCGGCACCCTGCGAATTGCAGACAAGGAAGGTGAACGCGAAGTCACCACGAAAACAGGTGGTAAATGGTCGACCGAAACCGGCACCGTTCACGCAGCGATTAATATTGGCGAAACAACGACCAGTTACCTGATCGTGGAGCCCATCAAGCGCTAAGGGAGTCTATTACTCCAGTAACTTATTTCATAGTTTGTACACTACCGATGGCTGCTTTATGGCCACTAGCGGAGATTAGCCTGATAACCGTCACTTTGGCTGCTTCCGACCCAGAGCGGCCCCTTTTGCATTAGCTCAATAACTGCTCAAACTGGCCCCAAGCCAGTCAAGAGAACAAGCATTAAAGGAGAATCTGTTTGGGGAATCATTATTGCCGTTCCAACTCATCCGCAAGGCTCAATATACCGTCCCTGTCAAAGGCTTCCGCCAGGTTCATAATAGCACCAACGTAAGCCGAATCTGCAGGCAGTTCATCGGTGATTGCATTCAGTCCAAAGAAATCACCCAGCTCTGCCGCCTCACGTAGACGCTTGCCTAGCTGCCTCGCCAGCTCGGGCGCGAGTTGCGCGGTATCCAAAAGCGGCGCCGAAGTTCCTGACTTCGCTGTCAGCACCCCACTTATCTCTAGAGTTGCTGCAGCCAGAACCCTTTCTAATTCGTCGAGCTGTTCTGCCTGGACAGAGGCATCGACCTCTGGGTTCATTAGCACCTCTTCCGCGTCTTTGGCGGTGTTGTACAACGCCGTCGCTGCAAGATTACCTGCAGTACCTTTCAACGTATGAATCAAGTGTCGCACAAGCTCCCGGTCCCCGGCATTCAGTGCCCTGCGGATGCCATTGGCGTTATCCGAGTGCGCCGCTGCGAACTCAGATAGTAACCTGATGTACAGGCCATGGTTGCCGAGTACGCGCTTCAGACCAATGTCGACTTCAAATCCTGTCAATGCCTTCAGATCGGGCATATCCGTTTCGGTCTGTTCAGCCTCCTCTCCAGCTGCGGGGACCGCAACTGGCTCCGTCGGCCTAACCCAGCGTTCAATGGTAGCCAGCATTTCGTCCGGATCGATGGGTTTACTGACATAGTCGTTCATTCCGGCTTGCAGACACTTCTCACGATCACCCGGCATGGCATTTGCCGTCATCGCAATGACAGGCAGGTTGCTCCACTGGTCCTGGGCGCGAATTGCGCTCGTCGCTTCGTAGCCGTCCATCTCAGGCATTTGCACGTCCATGAGTAATCCGTCGAATGTATCATTCTCTAACGCAATAAGCGCTTCTTTACCATTGTTGGCGACTGTAGGGACCAGGCCGGCCTGGATAAGAATTTCGACTGCCACCTCCTGGTTGATCAGGTTGTCTTCTACGAGCAATATACGTGCACCGCGGGACATCTGGGTTGGCTTGGCTGCATGTTTGCGCATGGGCTTTGCTGCAGAATGTTCTGGGACCTGATCACCGAGCGTACTGAGAATGGTGTCAAATAGCACCGACGGGCACACCGGTTTGAGCAAGAATCCGTCTAAGGCACCTTCCTCCGCCTCATTCATAACCTCTTCCCGGCCGTATGCAGTGACGAGAATTATTGCTGGCACTTTTGCAGTATCGAGTTCAGTCTTGATGTGGTGTGCTGCTTCGACACCGTTCATCCCGGGCATCTTCCAGTCCATCAGCACCAAATCAAAAGGTCTGTCATCAGCAACTTGTTTCAACTCGTTGATCGCCTCTTCTCCGGATGCTGCCAAAGCCACTTCGAAGGCAAAAGACTCCAGAATATCTTTCAGGATCTGTCGCGACGCAGCATTGTCGTCAACCACCAGGGCGCGCATACCGCCAAGGTCATCGTTGAGCACGGGGCATTCTCGATCCGCAGGCGTTTGCATTCCCAGATTAACGGTGACGCCGAAGGTACTGCCGACGCCTGGTTCACTGTCCACCCAGATCTCTCCACCCATCATCTCCACCAGGCGTTTGCTGATCGCCAGCCCGAGACCGGTGCCGCCGAACTTGCGGGTAGTGGAACTGTCTGCCTGGGTAAATGAATGGAACAACCTGGCCATCTGCTCTTCGCTCATGCCGATACCAGTATCGCGCACGGTAAAACACAGGGTGACATGTCCGTTGCATTCGTCGACAAGCTTTACGGAAACAACTACCTCACCGGACTCGGTAAACTTGATTGCGTTCGTGGTCAGGTTGAGCAGAATTTGGCCAACCCGAAGCGGGTCACCAACCAGTGTCGTCGGCACATCGGGTTCCAATGCGAACAGCAGCTCCAGGTCCTTGTCCTGTGCTTGGAGACTGATGAGCCCAGCCAGATTGTCGAGCACTTCCTCGAGCTGGAAATCGATATTCTCAAAGCTTAGCTTGCCCGCCTCGATCTTGGAGAAGTCCAGGATGTCATTAATAATCTGCAGGAGTGCATGCGACGCAACATCGATTTTCTGCAGGTAATTGCGTTGCTTCGGATTGAGATCTGACTTAAGAGCTAGATGGGTCATGCCGATAACGGCATTCATCGGTGTACGGATCTCGTGGCTCATGTTAGCAAGGAAATCTCCCTTGGCACGATTGGCCTCCTCGGAGAGTTCGCGCGCTCGTAGCATCTCCTCTTCAACGCGCTTTCGCAACGTGAGATCGTGAATCGCGGCAAGGATGACTTCTTTGTCGTTGATAACGATGGGCGAAAGGGTTACCTCCACTGGAACTGTTTCGCCATCGGCGCTGACGTGCAACCAATCAAAGCGGTTGTAGCCCTCGCGCCGGGCCTGGGCATTCATTTCTGCACCTTTATCCAAAGAATTGCGCCCATCGGGCTGCAATTCGGGTGAAAGTTCTTGGGGCGACACTCCGGTTAATTCAGTCTCATTCTCGTAACCGAATAAATCCGCTGCTGCACGGTTGCAGTCAATGATGCCTGAATCGTCGAAAAGCAGGATTGCCTCAGACAAGCGTTGGAATAGCGCGCGGAACTTCGCTTCGCTCTCGCTCAGCGCCTCCTGGGTGTTATGCCGTTCGCGGTTGAACAGCACAATCAACACCAGCCCCAACAGGAGCAGCACCACGACCACGGTCATAGCAGAAAATGCCAACAGCGTCACCCGTAGAGTCGCAAAAGCATCCTCTGTATCGATTTCTGTGGTTATCCCGAAACCAAGTTCAGGATCCCAGATCCAGGCCCCCACGACAGGTACGCCCCGGTAATCGCGATAACCCTCGAGGTCCATCCCGGACTTACCGGCAACCGCCTGCTCTGCCATGCGTGTCAGCGGTTGCTCGGCTTGAGGCTCGGTGCTGCGTTCACCTTTAAGCAGGTTGACGCCCGGGTCTCTGATTTCGAGGTTCAACGTAGCACCTTGATTCGGTTCGAGCAGCCCTATCTTGCGTAACTCCGGCTCAAAACGACTCTCGCTGATCAGGCGTCCGCTCGCATCAAATGCATAAGTCTCGCCGGTCGAACCAAGCCGTCCCTGCCGCATGGCACGGGTCAGAGCACGTGCCGGATCGATACGAAACGTAAAGGCTGCGATCACGCGCCCCGATTCATCCAGTATCGGCGCCCCGACAAACATCGTCGGTCTGCCTGCACGTAATCTTCCCTGCGCATCCGGTAAAGGAACATCAGACTCCAAAGGCGAACTCACCGCGGTTCCGCCAGACCAGATCTGCTGGAAAAATCCTTCCTGTTGTGCGAGCAAACTGGTAACACCGATGTTCTGTGTTCGGCTGGAGGAAATATTGATGTTGTCCGGGGAGATAACAAAGTAGCCGAGATAGCCTTGGCCTTTCTGAATTGGCGCCAGCAAGTTACGAAGCTCGCCTTGTTCAGGCGCACCTGCCAACGCCGCGTCACTGTGCGGTAATGCCAACAGCGCTTCGGCATTCTCGCGCAAAATCGGGGTATTGGCCCAGACACGCGCCGTAGCCCGATGTTCATCTAGCCAGGCCTTCACCGCCTCATGGGTGGCCACGAGAACGGTATTCAACGTATCACCTAGGTCTACCCGCGCCGCATTGCTAATCCGATCCTGTGTCCACCAAGAGAAAGAACCAATAAGTACTATGACAAAAAGGCCTGCGCCAATCAGGGTCTTATTGGAACGGAGAATGTGGGTCGGCACCTGCATATTGTTCAATTATGCCCTGCGGCGTGCCGCCACCTCCAGCATCTTCCAATGCACTATCGGTATCTCTATCAGCGGATAGTCCGTAATGCGCATCAGAATGCTTTCTGCAGCGGCGCGCCCTATGAACGAATCCGCAGTCAAACCGAGGACCCCTTGCTCGCCAAAGAAATCCCCGAGCCGCAGCGTCTCGATCTGTCTCCCTTGACGGTCTTCGAGCACAACGCTGCCTTTAGCGACCAGAAACAGACCCGGCATTACCGCGGTATCGGCAATCTCCTCCCCCACACATTGAAAGGGTCTCATGGCCTGAGCAATGCGATTGAGCGTATCCGGTGTTAACTGCTCTCCGAACAGCCAGCTATGGTGCAGAAAATCGATACGTTCCACCATTTCACCAAAACTCTGCCTGCGGCCTGTGGCGTCGAGAAAGGCTTTTAATAAAGTCACCGGGATACGCATCAAAGTGACATGAGACACGGCGCGCCAGGTTCCGGCCGACAGTGTGTCACCAGTTACTGCCTGCTCACCAATGAATGCACCGATTGACAGACTATGACTCACACTACGCTCTGCATCAACATACTGCACCCGACCAGACAGGATCAAATCCAAATGGGAGACCCTTTCACCACGACGTCGAATGATGGACCCCGCGTTGACCGACACCTCTGCTGCGTCCAGCAGGGATGCGATGTGGCTCTCCTGTGTGCCCGGAAAATAGGCGGCAAGACCACGGCGCGCGGTTTGGCGCAGATCGGTTTGAGGCTCCTTGATAAGCACGTCCAACGCCCCGAAACTGGCGGCAGACCCGATCTCTTTTTCTTGGTCTGTTAACCCCCGGTCGATGTGGGCCAGAACGATACGCCGCGAGGTATCCAAACGGAAGTCTTCCGCCCGGCCATGGATCAGGCCGCCACCGATATCCAGCTTTTTCAGATCCACTGCCTCCAGATAGTCTGCCTTTATGCGCTCGACCAACGCATTCGACAAGCCACTCTGTGCATCATCTCCCCGTGCCATTTTTTCCAGAACATCGAAAGCTGTCAGGTCAGCCCAGTGTGCGTAGGTGCGATAGCCATCCTTAACCGGCGCCCGAAACACAAACAGGCTGGTCTCAACGGGATGCGGGGAATAGACCGGTTTGACCTCGAAGCCGCCGCAGTCATTCCACATATCATCTTGCAGATCATTGACTTCGAAAAACTTTTCGAAGCGATGCTCTTCCAGGCCCAGGAGCGCAGAGAATTTCTTGGTCACGGCCGCGCGCACCAATGGCGTGGTGTAGTATTTGAGGCGATGTCCGGCTCGCATTAGTATCGGCAAGCCAGCGAAATGATCATCGTGCGCATGGGTATGGAAGATACCCCTCACCTCGCTGATATCGATAGCCAGGTAACTAAGTATTTGATCGATATTGGGAGGTGCATCAATCAGATAGATCTGGCCACCAAACATCAATATGCTGGACATGCTGGGCCGATTGATATCCCAGCCGTCACCTTCCCCCGAATGCAGCACGCCAAAATGCGCTCGTTTCATGGTATGAAAATCCAGAGTGTAAGGTGCCTTGTATGCCTCACCCTTTTCCAGGTTCAGATCCACTTCTGTTCTCTTACCTCGGTAGTGAAACTGGAACTGGTTGAATCCAATCCTGCGCACGGTTACACCATTGCGGACTTCAACCGGTTCGGAATCTACGATCACGGTATCCACGAAGCTTTCAGGCGAACGGATAGCGCCGAATGCAAAATGCAGTTTCACTTGCATTAATTCCTCGGCACGGGCCTCGTCAACGCCGGTCGCAATTATTTCTTCCTTTGATAAAAGACCATAGTTGCCACGGTGAATATAAGCGAGCTGGGCCTGCAGTTGATCGTTGGAGCCAATAAGTATCGGCTTTACCCCCGTGTTGTTTGGGTGTTTGGGCAGCATCATCCCTTGGCGATACAGCATCTGTAATACTGGGAATTCAGCCATGTTGGACAAGATGCCGTTGTGGACTGGGAGATCGGAAAGAAGAATTGCGTTGGGGCCGGTTTCACAGGCAACACTGCGTTTCTGTTCGCTGGCAATGTAGCCTTTGCGCATCAGATGTTTGACGACTTCCGCCGGGCAGCCGCAGAGAATGAACAGTCCGGCCTCAGGTACCTGCAGCCAATAAACACCCGTCGTAACCTTCGTCAGGCGCAGGTTGTTCATCGCCTCGCGCAAAGCATCCTGAGTCTGGCGCAGTTCGGCGGTGCGGTGATTTACCAGTTCCTCTAACACACGGTTCTGGTCCGCCAGCGCCAGATGCGTACGCACCCGTGCCAGCAGTATGGAGGGGTTGATGGGCTTGGTTATATAGTCGACTGCACCGATATCCAGCCCTTTGTACTCGTCCGCAGCAGAGGACATTGCAGTCACGAATATCACCGGTATCCCGGCTGTCTCCGGAACGGCCTTGAGTCGATGGCAGACCTGATACCCATCCATTTCCGGCATCATGACATCGAGAAGGATTAATGCCGGATTGGCCTTTGCCGCAACAGCAAGCGCCTGCTCGCCGCTTTTTGCCGCCAGAACATGATAACCACCCTCCATCAGTATCTCGTGCATCACGTGCAGATTGGTGGCGTCGTCATCCACCAACAGAATCGATGCAGGCTTTGATTCAGTGGTCATATATCCTCTTCATCTCTCTGTCACAGGGCTCAAGCCCGCCGGCCAGTCATGAATTTAAGCTTGTTTTCGCAAGTGCGCAAATGGAGATTCGAAATTCTGGCCAAAACGGCGGGAACAAAATCACAAAGCTCTTGTTGGGAAAGTTTATATTAATTCACAGAATTACAACCCCAAACTACTGGCGTTTCGTATCTGCGATTCAAGGAGGGCAAGATGATTGAAGCAACAGATTCTTTTGACGCTATGCAGATCATGCTCCCATTTGGACTGATTGAACCACCCTCAGAAAACAGCTGAAATTGGGAGGCTGTTGGCCGATAGCAGAGATCGTTGATGCTGAAATCAATGCTCATTCGACTTCCGCTATCGGGCGCATAGCGGAACTCGGCGTGATCAGGGTGCTCATGGCTGCTTCCGACCCAAAGCAGAACTCGAATTGAGTCATCACGGGTTGTTGGGAGCGCGTGCAGCTGCCTTCCCGGCGAAGATTCCGATGGCTCATGGGACTCCAGCGTCGCATCTGCGGTCAGAAACAACCCCCCGAAACTTGTCGGAATGCCTGAAAAGGTGGTTAATAACTCCTATGCACTGTCGGGTTAGGATGTGTTTGGCTAAAAACTGGGCGACATTTTTCGCTGGTGAGATCTTTCTTTACAGCTGTCTTCTTGTTTTCTTATTTGCGCTAGTAGCGGGGTGTGACCGGGAAGAGTCACGTAGCGCTGGTCGCGAAGCCACCGTCGTCGTTGCCTATCCTTTTGAATGGGCAGGCGACCTGCTCGGCCCGTCCGACGATGAAGCCATGTTTATGGTTTTTTTGCCCCTGCTTCGATACGACGAGAGCGGCAACCTCGAAGGAAGGCTTGCAGAGAGTTGGGAACATTCCACCGATTATCGTGAATGGACTTATCACCTGCGTACAGATGTCCGCTGGCACGACGGGGTTCGGGTGACAGCGCACGATGTGAAGTTCACCCTCGAACTCCTTTCGCTTCCCACTTCCATGGAGATGTCAGACTCCATTGAGTCTATTACGGTCCACGACGATTGGAAGATCACGGTACGTGGTGGCGATCCGGAGTACTATCAGACCAAGGTCGTCCACTATCCCAGACACCTGCTCCGCCATCTCGATCAGGATGAGATGCTGAACTGGCCCTTCTGGCTTGAGCCGGTAGGGAACGGCGCCTATCGATTCGTACGCTATGTGCCCCAAAGGTTGATGGAGTTCAGAGCTAACCCTGACTATGTTTTCGGGATACCTCGAATCAAACGAGTGATATTGAAGTTCGTCGGCGATGCCGGACTCTCCGAACTGCTCAGTGGCAATGTCGATGTCGTCAAATGGCTCGATGACCCCGGGCAGGTTCGCCGACTGTCGGAGCATTCAGATTATGAGACACACCATACCTTCTGGGAAGAGCGCAGCCGCGCGATTTACTGGCGCTGCGATCATCCCTTCCTCGGCGATAAGCGCGTTCGCCAGGCGATCGATCTCGCCATTGACCGACGAAAAGTGCTACAGATATTGGGATTTCCCGAGAGTATCCCGGCCGGTGCTGGGTTCTTTTCAGCGCGTCAAGCCAGGCGTGGCGAGGCTCCGATAGATGTTGTCTATGCCCCGGAAGCAGCTCGTAAACTGCTCGATGAAGGCGGCTGGCTCGATCTTGACGGCGATGGGATTCGGGAACGCGGCGGCAAGCTGGCCAGTTTCACCGCCCTGGTCAATGCCTCGGAACGTTATGACAATGCGATTGGTATTCTGGTACAGGAACAGCTGCGCGGTTTGGGCGTCGATATGCGGCTTCAGCCAATTGAAGGTGCCGCTCTGTTCCAGCGTTACAAGAATGGTGACTTCGAGGCGGCAGTATTTCAAGTGTGGCTGCAGGAACGTTTCGGCCAGGATGACAATCCTCTGGCATACTACAACCCACAACTCACCGAACTGATTGATCGCATAATTTTTTCCTCTGATCCGCGCGAAGTGGATCGCGCGTATGATGCAGTCACGCAGGTTTTTCACGAGGATGTACCGATCAGTCTGCTGTTCCCAATTGTTCACACCTGGGCATCTCACCGGCGACTGCGGGGATTGAAAAGCCCGTGGAAATCCGAACCCGTGTGGAATATGGAGGAACTGTGGCTGGAAGAACCGTAACGCTGTACGACAGAGTTTGGAATATGAAATCGACGAGATTGGAAAACCTCTGTGACTTCCACCGATCACTTGGTACTTTTGCGAGGAAACACCCTGCGAGATCCTCAGAGACAGATTACAGTGAAAAATTCACGGACTTCCCATGTGGATATCCATATGACACCACGTGAAACATGGTATTGAGTTCAGGTCGGGTGAGGAGACAAATATCCATGAATTCCAGCCGAATCGTCACCATGGCTTGCATCTGCTCTGTCGCATTACTGAGCATCCACTGCGATCGGGATGCGCAGGAAAACATAAGCGAGAACTCAACCTTGACAATCCATATACCGGAGCTTGATGAGCGCCTGCTCGGTCCGCTCGGTGCCCGGCCCTGGTTCCTGGTGTTTCTAGCATTGGCGATTGGTTCGGAATATTCCGATACACCCGAGCCCCGGCTCCTGGACCGTTGGGAACACACGCCTGACTACACAACCTGGACCGTGCATGTGCGGGAGGGCATTCATTGGGGTGACGGGGTACCGGTGACGGCGGAGGATGTGAAATTCAGCCTTGATTTGTGGACAAACCCCGGGATTGCTTATGAATATCGGTTCTTTGAGGAGATCACGGTTCTTGATAAGTACCATTTGCAAATGTCATTCAACAAGCCAGTTAGCAGTACCATCTTTGTCTATAACTGGCTGGCCATGCTTCCGAAACACTTGTTGGAGCCCCTTGACCCAGAGGGCATCTTCAGTTGGCCTTTCTGGATTCAACCTGTCGGCAACGGCCCTTATCGTTATGTCAGTCATATTCCAGGGGTCATGACCGAACTCGAAGCAAATCCCGGGTATTACTCAGAACAGCCAAACATTCGAAAAGTCATTCTGCGATTTGGAGGAAACAGTATTACCGAATTATTGAGCGGGAATGTAGATATCGCGAACCGCATCAATCCATTGCAAGCTGCGCAACTCGCTGCGAATCCCCTGTTCAGTGTCTACTACAGAATTCGGTACGAGGCCCATGTCGGGATACTCTGGAACCATCGAAATCCCTTGTTTCAAGATGCCGGCGTGCGAAAGGCTCTGACATTATCCATCGATCGGCGCGAACTGAATCAAATACTGAATCATCCTGATGAAACTCCAATTTTCGATGTCCCAGCAATGGAACACCATTATCGGCAAGGCGTGGTTCCTGACCCAATGCCGTTTGATCCCGAGCGTGCCGCTCAACTACTGACGAAAGCAGGTTGGGTCGACAACGACGGTGACGGATTCCGTGAGAAGAATGGACAGGAATTTCATTTTACGCTGAGTACCACCGGGAAGACGGCCGCCCAGGCAGTTTACATTCAGGATCGGTTCCGCCGTGTGGGGGTCCGAATGGAGATCGGAACCTACGATTTCAGCGCGCTGAGACAGAGAATACGAGAGCCGAACAACTTTGATGCGGCGATTCATACTTACAACCACATCGAACCGTTTGGGTCTTTTCTGGCTTCTGGTTACAAAAACCCTGAAATCAGTCGTCTCCAGAAACTTATCTGGTTTACCAGAGATCAGCAGGCTGCGGACCGGCACTTGCGAGAGCTCTGGCGAATCTTTGCGGCGGAAATACCGGTCACCTACCTGCACCCCACGCTCTCCTATCTTGCTGCTCACCGCCGGGTCAAAGGTCTGCGGAATGACATGGAATTCTTTTCTTCCGTCGAGCAATTGTCTATCAAAGATGAGGAGTGAGGATCTGACCCCAAGCGGGCTACCACCCGGGCTATCATTGTTGCTTTTAACTCCTCTCCACGGCAAATTCACCTTGATCCCGCAGGTTTTCTGTACGCCAAAAATAATCGGGCTACGGGAAAGTCTCGGATAAAGGGGCGGGGCAATACGCTGGCCAAGGTGGCGGGCTTTTCACTGCACGCCGCCACCGTTTGTGAAGCGTGTCAACGCAGCCGCCTGGAACGCCTGTGCCGATACATCACCCGCCCGCCCATTGCCACCAAGCGGTTGTCCGTCGATGGCCGGGGGGCTGGGTCGTTTACCGTTACAAACGGCCGTTTCGTGACTGGTGGGTCCGTGTGGTGCCGAAGCCGCTGCCAACTTATAAGTCGAGTCAGTTCCGCAGTTGGCCGAAAGCCGAACTGATTGGCCCTGAAATTGACGCCCATTTCAGTTCTGCTTTTTGACCGAAAGCGACCATTCACTCCAAGAAGGCTTCCATAGCCGCTTCCGACCCGAAGCGGAATTAAGAAGCTATAAACTTCGAACTTCCAATTACGGCCAAAAGCGGCACTCGCCAGAATGTTGGTCCCTTTCAATATCGAGTTGTAAACCTCCCCCAAAATTTAATTTAATAACTTTGCTATTTTACGAGCGGCACGATTTGGAT